>Ga0222645_100301_pt1 | contig 28866 bp, 20 predicted proteins | sample AntAcemetagen292_FD_179881 | JGI IMG/M metagenome (GOLD analysis project Ga0222645, IMG submission 179881) | Saline water microbial communities from Ace Lake, Antarctica - #292 | ecosystem: Environmental > Aquatic > Non-marine Saline and Alkaline > Saline | place: Antarctica: Ace Lake | collected...
CAATAAGAAACGCCCCAGTCGTCAGACTGGGGCGTGTCTAGGTGTAAGAGCCTGACGATGACCTACTTTCACACGGGAATCCGCACTATCATCGGCGCTGACGCGTTTCACTGTCCTGTTCGAGATGGGAAGGAGTGGTACCACGTCGCTATGGTCATCAGGCATAAACGGTTGCTCACCATGTTGTACATCACAACATAGCGAACGAATTCATAGAATCGAAATCTGTATTTTTTGATTGCAGCCAACAAATTGGCATAAACAACTAGAACCTCAACCCACTCAGCCAGTTTTCACCAACTCAATAAGCCAATATACGTCCCAATATGTCTCTTTTCAATGGACCTCGTTGTCACAGCTCCTACAAGCCGCTCACAACACCATCAAAGTTATAGGGTCAAGCCTCACGAGCAATTAGTACTGGTTAGCTTAATGCATTGCTGCACTTCCACACCCAGCCTATCAACGTCCTGGTCTTGAACGACTCTTTAGGGGGCTCAAGGCCCCGGCAGATCTCATCTTAGAACGAGTTTCCCGCTTAGATGCTTTCAGCGGTTATCTCTTCCACACTTAGCTACTCGGCAATGCCACTGGCGTGACAACCGATACACCAGAGGTGTGTCCACTCCGGTCCTCTCGTACTAGGAGCAGGCTTCTTCAAATCTGCAGCGCCCACGGAAGATAGGGACCAAACTGTCTCACGACGTTTTAAACCCAGCTCACGTACCTCTTTAAATGGCGAACAGCCATACCCTTGGGACCGGCTACAGCCCCAGGATGAGATGAGCCGACATCGAGGTGCCAAACACCGCCGTCGATATGAACTCTTGGGCGGTATCAGCCTGTTATCCCCAGAGTACCTTTTATCCGTTGAGCGATGGCCCTTCCATTCAGAACCACCGGATCACTATGTCCTGCTTTCGCACCTGCTCGACTTGTCAGTCTCGCAGTTAAGCACGCTTATGCCATTGCACTATCGTCACGATGTCCGACCGTAACTAGCGTACCTTCGAACTCCTCCGTTACACTTTGGGAGGAGACCGCCCCAGTCAAACTGCCTACCATGCACTGTCCCCGATCCAGATAATGGACCTAGGTTAGAACCTCAAACACACCAGGGTGGTATTTCAACGTTGGCTCCACATGATCTAGCGACCACGCTTCAAAGCCTCCCACCTATCCTACACAGATCTGTTCAAAGTCCAATACAAAGCTACAGTAAAGGTTCATGGGGTCTTTCCGTCTTTCCGCGGGGAGATTGCATCATCACAAACATTTCAACTTCGCTGAGTCTCTGGAGGAGACAGTGTGGCCATCGTTACGCCATTCGTGCAGGTCGGAACTTACCCGACAAGGAATTTCGCTACCTTAGGACCGTTATAGTTACGGCCGCCGTTTACTGGGACTTCGATCAAGAGCTTGCACCCCATCAATTAATCTTCCAGCACCGGGCAGGCGTCACACCCTATACGTCCACTTTCGTGTTTGCAGAGTGCTGTGTTTTTAATAAACAGTCGCAGCCACCAATTCTTTGCAACCCCTTTTAGCTCCAAACGCGAAGTTCTTCACTTACTCAGGGCACACCTTCTCCCGAAGTTACGGTGTCAATTTGCCGAGTTCCTTCTCCAGAGTTCTCTCAAGCGCCTTAGAATACTCATCTCGCGCACCAGTGTCGGTTTGCGGTACGGTCGTTACAAGCTGAAGCTTAGTGGCTTTTCCTGGAAGCATGGTATTACTCACTTCAGGTGCAAGCACCCTCGTTATCACCCCTCATCTTAGCCCGGCGGATTTGCCTACCAGGCATGACTACAGGCTTGAACCAACATATCCAACAGTTGGCTGAGCTAACCTTCTCCGTCCCCACATCGCACTTGTAATCGGTACAGGAATATTGACCTGTTTCCCATCAGCTACGCATCTCTGCCTCGCCTTAGGGGCCGACTCACCCTACGCCGATGAACGTTGCGTAGGAAACCTTGCGCTTTCGGCGAGGGGGCTTTTCACCCCCTTTAACGCTACTCATGTCAGCATTCGCACTTCTGATACCTCCAGCAGACTTCACAATCCACCTTCACAGGCTTACAGAACGCTCTCCTACCACGTGCAATAAATTGCACATCCGCAGCTTCGGTAACTGGCTTAGCCCCGTTACATCTTCCGCGCAGGACGACTCGATCAGTGAGCTATTACGCTTTCTTTAAATGATGGCTGCTTCTAAGCCAACATCCTGACTGTTTTAGCCTTCCCACTTCGTTTCCCACTTAGCCAATTTTAGGGACCTTAGCTGGCGGTCTGGGTTGTTTCCCTCTTGAGTCCGGACGTTAGCACCCGGTGCTCTGTCTCCCAAGCTGTACTCGACGGTATTCGGAGTTTGCCTTGGTTTGGTAAGTCGCCATGACCCCCTAGCCAAAACAGTGCTCTACCCCCGTCGGTAATACTTGAGGCACTACCTAAATAGTTTTCGGAGAGAACCAGCTATTTCCAAGTTTGTTTAGCCTTTCACCCCTATCCACAGCTCATCCGCTAATTTTGCAACATTAGTCGGTTCGGACCTCCAGTACCTGTTACGGCACCTTCATCCTGGCCATGGATAGATCACTTGGTTTCGGGTCTACACCCAGCGACTAATTCGCCCTATTCGGACTCGGTTTCCCTACGCCTTCCCTATTCGGTTAAGCTTGCCACTGAATGTAAGTCGCTGACCCATTATACAAAAGGTACGCAGTCACAGAACAAGTCTGCTCCTACTTTTTGTAAGCATACGGTTTCAGGATCTATTTCACTCCCCTCCCGGGGTTCTTTTCGCCTTTCCCTCACGGTACTAGTTCACTATCGGTCGATGATGAGTATTTAGCCTTGGAGGATGGTCCCCCCATATTCAAACAGAATTACACGTGTTCCGCCCTACTTGTCGTTAACTTAGTATCACGCATTGCTTTTCACGTACGGGACTATCACCCACTATGGTCCGCATTTCCAAACGGTTCCGTTAAACATCGCGCTATCATTAACAGGCTCTTCCAATTTCGCTCGCCACTACTTTCGGAATCTCGGTTGATTTCTTTTCCTCGAGCTACTTAGATGTTTCAGTTCACTCGGTTTGCCTCACATACCTATGTATTCAGTATGAGATACCCCTAAGGGTGGGTTTCCCCATTCAGACACCTCCGGATCAAAGCTTATTTGCCAGCTCCCCGAAGCTTTTCGCAGGCTATCACGTCTTTCATCGCCTATCATCGCCTAGGCATCCACCGTATGCTCTTATTCACTTGACCCTATAACTTTGACCTCTTCTCGAACCTATCTCTCAACAGATTCAGAAAGAGCATTAAAGCTACACATCAAGGAACGTATTTCACGTTATTTATGCCGTATTCAATTCGCAGTTCACGTTCAGAACTGTATGCGAATTGAAATATTCGTTGACGCAATCAAAAAAATGTTACTGGTGGCTCGGTGATGCATAAAACCTTTACGAATGTGCATCTTCCACCAGCAACGCTGATTTCGACTCTATGAATTTTTAAAGAACAGCCGTGTCATTAAGCAAAGCCTAACAACTACATTGATTAATCAAGATTAACCAATAACAAAAATGCTTCAAAGACATATAGTCTTTCTAGAAGCAGCTTTGTTATTAGCTCACAACGAGACCAAGTGGCCAACGTTACAACCGATAAGCAAGGTCACACCAATTGCGTGAACTACTAAGAACACAACAAGAGAATGACTAGGATAAGTGGTGGAGGATGACGGGATCGAACCGACGACCCCCTGCTTGCAAAGCAGGTGCTCTCCCAGCTGAGCTAATCCCCCAAACTATTTGACAAGAGATGCGCACTGGTGGGTCTGGTTGGACTCGAACCAACGACCCCTGCGTTATCAACACAGTGCTCTAACCAGCTGAGCTACAGACCCAGAACAATCAATGAACAGAGTGGCTTGCGCCGAAACGTCCATGACATCTCTTGAACAACCGATAAGTGTGGACGCATGCAATTGGATCGTCTGATGTTTCCAGAAAGGAGGTGATCCAGCCGCACCTTCCGATACGGCTACCTTGTTACGACTTCACCCCAGTCACGAACCCCGCCGTGGTAATCGCCCCCCTTGCGGTTAGGCTAACTACTTCTGGCGAGACCCGCTCCCATGGTGTGACGGGCGGTGTGTACAAGACCCGGGAACGTATTCACCGTGACATTCTGATCCACGATTACTAGCGATTCCGACTTCACGTAGTCGAGTTGCAGACTACGATCCGGACTACGACTGGCTTTATGGGATTAGCTCCCCCTCGCGGGTTGGCGACCCTTTGTACCAGCCATTGTATGACGTGTGTAGCCCTACCCATAAGGGCCATGAGGACTTGACGTCATCCCCACCTTCCTCCGGTTTGTCACCGGCAGTCTCATTAGAGTGCCCAACTAAATGTAGCAACTAATGACAAGGGTTGCGCTCGTTGCGGGACTTAACCCAACATCTCACGACACGAGCTGACGACAGCCATGCAGCACCTGTGTTACGGCTCTCTTTCGAGCACCAAACCATCTCTGGTAAGTTCCGTACATGTCAAGGGTAGGTAAGGTTTTTCGCGTTGCATCGAATTAAACCACATCATCCACCGCTTGTGCGGGTCCCCGTCAATTCCTTTGAGTTTCAACCTTGCGGCCGTACTCCCCAGGCGGTCAACTTCACGCGTTAGCTTCGTTACTGAGAAAGTAAATTCCCAACAACCAGTTGACATCGTTTAGGGCGTGGACTACCAGGGTATCTAATCCTGTTTGCTCCCCACGCTTTCGTGCATGAGCGTCAGTACAGGTCCAGGGGGCTGCCTTCGCCATCGGTGTTCCTCCGCATATCTACGCATTTCACTGCTACACGCGGAATTCTACCCCCCTCTACCGTACTCTAGCCTTGCAGTCACAAACGCAATTCCCAGGTTGAGCCCGGGGATTTCACGTCTGTCTTACAAAGCCGCCTGCGCACGCTTTACGCCCAGTAATTCCGATTAACGCTCGCACCCTACGTATTACCGCGGCTGCTGGCACGTAGTTAGCCGGTGCTTATTCTTACGGTACCGTCATGAGCCCACCGTATTAAGGCAGACCTTTTCGTTCCGTACAAAAGCAGTTTACAACCCGAAGGCCTTCTTCCTGCACGCGGTATTGCTGGATCAGGCTTTCGCCCATTGTCCAAAATTCCCCACTGCTGCCTCCCGTAGGAGTCTGGACCGTGTCTCAGTTCCAGTGTGGCTGGTCGTCCTCTCAGACCAGCTATAGATCGTCGGCTTGGTGAGCCTTTACCCCACCAACTACCTAATCTAACATCGGCCGCTCCAATCGCGCGAGGCCCGAAGGTCCCCCGCTTTCATCCGTAGATCGTATGCGGTATTAGCACAGCTTTCGCTGCGTTATCCCCCACGATTGGGCACGTTCCGATGCATTACTCACCCGTTCGCCACTCGCCATCAGGTGCAAGCACCTATGCTGCCGTTCGACTTGCATGTGTAAAGCATACCGCCAGCGTTCAATCTGAGCCAGGATCAAACTCTTTAGTTCGATCTTGAATTGTTTGCCAAGTAAACTTGGCTGCTCAATAAAACTGACATGAAGTGATTAACTTCATATACTTAATATTCTAATGAGCGTTTGTTGTGTTCCTAAGAACTGTCAGCACGTCGCCAACTCCAAACGCCCACACTTATCGGCTGTAGTTTGTTAATGAACCACTCTGAATTAGAACCCACTCAACCCAATTAAGAGCCAGCAAATCCTCGTATCTTGTAAGCTTCACCGCGATCAGCGAAGCCTTCGATTATGACACACTTTTCAATGTGTCTGCAAATAATTTAGGGTTTTTACTAACTTTATTTGCCGCCATCACATTTTGTCTAGGACTATTTGCTGTGGCTCTTTACTCTTACCTCACCTTGTAAAACAAGGTGTTGTCAAAAGCGCAGCCTTGCAGTGTACAACACAATTTCAGGCGCTGTCAAAGCTCCGGATAAATATTTTTTATAGGCTACTGAACAGATAGGCCGTCGATTGGTAAACGCCTGTGACGCCGTTTGGTCAACGCAAACAAAGCATTGCCTATGGCCGGCGCAAGTGGCGGCACCCCTGGTTCGCCAACACCTGAAGGCGCTCGCAAGCTGTTGATAATATGGGTCTTTACCACTGGTGTTTGTGCCAGTTTTAGCATGGGATAGCCTGTGAAGTTGCCCTGTATTACTGCGCCTGCATCTATGTCTATTTGCCCATAAGCGACGGCCGTTAATGCAAACACCACCGAGCCTTCCATCTGCTGCGCAACCGTGGTTGGATTGATCACCACACCGCAGTCAATAGCGCAGTGCACTTCTAAAACGCGCCACTGGTTATCCGAGACAGCTTGAACACGCGCAACCTGTGCCACGATTGAACCAAACGATTCGTGCAATGCCACGCCCATTGCTTGATCGCCTGGTAAAACTTGACCCCAATTTGCTGCCTGCGCAGCGCTGCGCAACACCGCTAAATGTCGTGGCGCATGTTGTAACAAGTCGCTGCGGAACGTAACCGGGTCTTTTTTAGCCGCGTAGGCCAACTCATCTATAAAAGACTCAGAGAAAAACGCATTGTGCGAATGACCGACAGAGCGCCAAAAGCCAACAGGAACACCACTGTTCGTAGCTGTATGCGCCATATGTTGATGCTTGAAGTCATAGGGCAGGTCAAACAACCCCTCAGCCGTGGTTTTATCTGGCATGTCGACAGGGCCAGCCAGCAAAGGCAAGGCCCTGTCCATCCATCGCGGTGAAATGGCATCTCCAGCAGAGTCAATGCGCAAGCCATCGACAGTGCCGTCCGCGCCGAGGCCCACCGACAAAGTCGCCACCTGCATAGGGCGGTAATAATCGTGACGCATGTCCGACTCGCGCTCCCACAACAATTGAACAGGCTGGCCGGGCATGGCCATGGCCACTCTAACGGCCTGCGCCACAAAGTCGACTTCTAGACGACGGCCAAAGCCACCGCCCAGCTGCGTCACCACAAGCTCCACTTGCTCAACATCAATGCCGGCCACTTGAGCGGCCTTGGCTCTAACCATGGTGGGCACTTGGGTAGGCACCCACAGCTTCAATGCGCCGCCTACCAGCTGGGCCGTACAGTTCATGGGCTCCAATGTAGCGTGTGCCAAATATGGTGCTTCGTAAGTGACAGCAAGCCGGCTGGCAGCATTGGCCTGCCAAGCCACTGCATCGCCTTTGTCGTAAAAGGCAAAGCCGTCGCGGGCTTGAACCGTTGCCCGCAGTTGCTGGGCTATAGCTTGGGTGCTTGGCGGTGTCCCAACACCCGGTGCCCAGGTCACTTCAACCGCATTGGCACCTTGCATAGCTTGCCACGTTGTTCGGGCAACCACCGCAAAGCCCCCAGCACGCTGCGCGTCTGGCGGGAACTGCACCACTTGCATGACGCCTGGCAATCCGGTGGCGGGGGCCACGTTTAGGGACGCAACGTCACCAGACAGCGTTGGGGCCATTCGCGCCACCGCAAACACCATTCCCGGCACCCGCACATCGGTACCGAATGTCGCTTGCCCATTGACTTTGGAAGGAACGTCCACTCTGTGCGTAGGTTTGCCTAACAGCTTGAATGCTGCATAAGGCTTGAGCCTCACCGTCACGGCATCAACGCTTGCAGCTTGCACCGCCAACTCGCCAAAGTGCGCACGCATCTTGCCGCCCACAACATGGCCATCTTCAATACGCACAACCTCTAACGGCAACTGCCATTGACTGGCAGCTGCTTGGCGCAAGCGCTCACGAACGGTCGCAGCTGCAAAGCGAATAGGCTCCCAAGCATCGGCCACAGACGTTGAACCACCCGTTATATTGACTCCGAGCTCTCGCACGACTTTACTGACCAGCCATTGCGAAGCGCGTATGTGTGTCGCCAACTCAGGGCCTTCGGTGTCTGAAGGATGAAAAGGCAACGCGCTCATAAAGGCTGCGACATTGCCATACATGGTGTCAGCACCAGCTTGCTCGATTTTTAACATTGCAAGCGGCATGTTGAGCTCCTCTGCAACCAACATGGGCAACGCAGTGTGGACGCCTTGGCCCATCTCGCTGCGAGGCATGGCCAACACCACCATGCCGTCGCTTGCAATTTTCAACCAGCCGTTCAACGGCACCTCGCCAGCGCTCAAGGGCAGCAACGCAGGCCTACCCTGACGCGAGCGCATCGGCATAACGCCCCAGCCGACTAACAAGGCACCGCCCATCCCAGCAGCGCCCACAATAAAGTGACGGCGCTTCATGACTCAGTGCCTGGCAAGCGGCTTAATTGCAAGGCTTTTGCTGCCTTGTGAATACCAGCGCGCACACGTTGATACGTGCCGCACCTGCATATATTGGTCATCGCAGCATCTATGTCGTCGTTGCTGGGTGCTGAGTTGCTAGACAACAGTGCCGCTGCCGCCATCAACATTCCAGACTGGCAATAGCCGCATTGCGGAACTTGCTCGTCGATCCAAGCCTGCTGCACGGCATGCAACACGCCACCGCCCGCTACATTCGACAACCCCTCAATGGTTGTAATCTGTTGCCCTTGCGCCGCCGCAACCGGGAGTACACAGGTGCGAACCGCTTGGCCGTTGAGGTGCACAGTGCATGCGCCGCAGGCTGAAATACCGCAGCCAAATTTGGTTCCAGTCAAGCCAAGGTTATCGCGCAACACCCACAGCAATGGTGTATCTGACGCCACATTTACAGTGCGGTTTTGACCGTTTACAATCAAATCCATGGTGAATATATCGCCTTGTTACATTAAAGTGTTGTTATCTGGGACACTATAGCCTTGCGCGAGTCGCGCAACAAGCCGCTTGACAAAGCCCTCGCAACGCGACGGTGAAGCGGCTATTTCCCTCAATCAATTTTAGCGTTGGCACTTGCCAAGGCACACACATGGCACTTATTTCATTGAATCAAGCGCACCTGGCCTTTGGCCATGTGGCGCTACTCGACTACTGCGACTTTGCACTCGAAACCCAAGAGCGCATAGGCTTGATTGGGCGCAACGGCACAGGCAAATCGTCTATGCTGAAAATACTCGCGGGCATTGACAAGCCTGACGACGGTGAAGTTCAGCGCCAACTCAGCGTGCGCGTGGCCTTTGTGTCGCAAGAACCCATATTAAACCCTGCACACACTATTTTTGAATCGGCCAGCGACGGCATCGCGGAACTCAAAGCTGCACGCGATAAATACTTGAGCGGCGACGAAGACGCAGATCTAGACCGTTTGCAAACCATTATTGAAGCGCAAGACGGCTGGAACTGGGAGCAACGCGTTGACGAAACATTGCAGCGACTGCGCCTAAATCCTGATGCATTGGTCTCGTCGCTGTCAGGTGGCATGCGCAAACGCGTTGCTTTAGGCCAAGCGCTGGTCAGCCGTCCTGATGTGTTGCTACTGGACGAGCCGACCAACCATCTCGATATGGATGCGATTGTGTGGCTTGAAGAACTGCTCATTGGCTTCAAGGGCAGCGTGGTCACCATCAGCCACGACCGGGCTTTTTTGAACCGTGTTGTCACGCGTATCGTCGAGTTAGACCGCGGCAAGCTGCTGAGCTACCCCGGCAACTTTGAGCAATACCAACTGCAAAAGGAAGAACAACTCACGCAGGAAGCTGTGATCAATGCCAAGGCCGACAAATTGCTAGCGCAAGAAGAAGTATGGGTCCGCCAAGGTGTGGCAGCACGCCGTACACGCAGCCAAAGTCGCGTTGGTAGACTGCAAGACTTGCGCACCCAGCGGGAGAATCGCCGCGATGTGGTCGGGCGCGTGCGCTTGGACGTCTCGACCGGGCAAAACAGCGGCAAAATTGTGGCTGAATTAGAAGACGTCAACAAAGCATTCGGACAAGGTAGCTCAGCGCGCACAGTTGTCAGCAACTTCAGCACCACCATTTTGCGCGGTGACAAGGTCGGCCTAATTGGCCCCAACGGCGCAGGTAAAACCACATTGCTGAAACTCATTTTGGGGCAGCTCACAGCGGACAGTGGCTCCGTGCGCTTGGGCAGTCAATTGCAAGTGGCCTACTTTGACCAAATGCGCGACCAAATCGACCTCAACGCAACCTTAGAAGACACCATCAGCCCAGGCAGCGAGTGGATTGAAATCAATGGCAGACGCACCCACGTCAAGAGCTATTTGAGCGACTTTTTGTTCTCACCCTCCCGCGCCCACGCACCCGTCCACACGCTGTCTGGTGGCGAGCGTAACCGGTTGTTACTGGCCCGTTTATTTGCCAGACCGGCCAACGTGCTGGTGCTGGACGAGCCTACCAACGACCTAGACATAGACACGCTAGATTTGCTTGAGGACGTGTTGGCACAGTTCAAGGGCACCGTGTTTTTAGTGAGCCACGACCGTGCTTTTTTGGACAACGTGGTCACTAGCACTATCGTCAATGAAGGTCCTGGTATATGGCGTGAATTTGAAGGCAACGTACAAGATTGGCTGCAGCAGTCAGAGCGCTCTGCGCAATGGGCGCTCACGCGTGCCAGTGTAAACACACCGCACAAGCCATCGAATGAAACTGCACCAGCCCCGACAGCACCAAGTAAGGTGGTCGACGCTGGCTCACAAGCAACAACGGCTAAGCGCAAGCTCAATTACAAAGAACAACGAGAACTAGGCGCACTGCCTGCAGCTATTGCCACACTAGAGGCCGAACACGCCAACGCCAGCTCACAGCTGGCTGATGGCAGCGTGTATGTCAAAGACGCCGCATTGGCAACCCAGTTGGCGACGCGGCTTGCGGCTATAGACGACGAATTGCTTGCCGCGATGGAACGCACGGAAGAGCTTGGCGGCTAAGTGGGGCGATAAAGTCGGACCCCGATTAGCCCAGCAACCCAGCGACCCAAACGCACAACGTTGAGCGTCTGGTTTGCCAGCTTGCTGGGATTGGTGCTTTACACCAACAACGTGTTCACGCGGCGCACATAGCTGGCTGGGTCTTCAGGCAGACCGCCTTCAGCCAACAAGGCTTGGTCAAATAAGATGTGCGCCAAGTCGTTGAATGAAGGGCTACCCTCCAGCTTTTTCACCAGTGGGTGCTCCGCATTCACTTCTAAAATGGGCTTGATCTCAGGCGCTTGTTGACCCGCTTGTTTCAGCATACGCGCCAACTGTGTGGAGTACTCGCCGTCCTCCACCACCAAGCACGCAGGACTGTCCACCAAACGGGTGGTCACGCGCACGTCCTTGGCCTTGTCTTTGAGCACATCCTTCAGCTTGTCCAGCATAGGCTTGAAGGACTCGGCCGCTGTTTCAGCCGCCTTCTTTTCGTCCTCATCTTGCAAGGCGCCCAAATCAACCGCACCCTTGGCCACGCTTTGCAAGGGCGTGCCTTCAAACTCAGGCAAAAACGACAATCCCCACTCATCGACACGGTCGGTCATGAGCAATACTTCAATGCCTTTTTTCTTAAACACCTCTAGCTGTGGACTGTTTTTCGCAGCTGCTTGGCTGTCCGCTGTGATGTAGTAAATGGCCTCTTGACCCACTTTCATACGCGCCTTGTAATCGGCAAAACTCACGCTGACTGTGTCGGTGTGGTTGGATGCAAAGCGCAGCAACTTGGCCAGCTTGTCGCGGTTGGCAAAATCTTCGCCCAACCCCTCTTTCAGCACTGAACCGAATGCTGCATAGAACTGGCCATACACGTCTTCTTTGGGTGCTGGTGCGTCGCCGTCCTCTTTGGCTGTCACGTCGCTGATGTCGTTTTCGGCGGCAGGATTTGATTCAGCGTGTGGCGCGTCAGAGGCACTTTTATTGGCCAAATCCTCCAACATAGACAACACGCGGCGGGTATTGCCCTCGCGTATAGCCTTCATATCGCGGCTTTCTTGCAGCAACTCGCGGCTCACATTCAGCGGCAAGTCGGCGCTGTCCACTACGCCTTGCACAAAGCGCAAGTAAGTTGGCATGAGTGTGTCGGCATCATCGGTGATAAACACGCGCTTCACATACAGCTTGATGCCAGCCTTGGTCTCACGGCTCCACAAATCTTGGCGCGCCTTAGCCGGGACGTACAACAACTGTGTGTACTCGGTGCTGCCTTCAACACGGTTGTGTGTCCACGCCAATGGATTGTCTTGATCGTGGCTGAGATTTTTATAAAAGTCTTGGTACTGCTCGTCAGAAATATCTTTTTTGGCACGCGTCCACAAAGCACTTGCAGAATTGACCGCGTTCCAATCTGGCATTTGCACATACTCGCCCTTGTCTTTGTCCCATTCTTCTTGCTGCATCAATATGGGTAAGCTGATGTGGTCTGAGTATTTCTCAATGACTGACTTGAGCTTGAAATGACTGAGGTAATCCATTGCATCGTCACGCAAATGCAGCGTAATACTGGTGCCACGCTTTTCGCATGTCACGGCTTCAACCTCAAACTCGCCCGTGCCGGCGCTCACCCAACGCACGCCTTGGTCTTTGGCTGCGCCAGCTCTGCGAGACTCAACTGCAATGGTGTGGGCCACAATATAGCCAGAGTAAAAGCCCACCCCAAACTGCCCAATCAACTGCGAGTCTTTCTGCTGGTCGCCAGACAATTTGCTGACAAAGTCGCGCGTGCCGCTCTTGGCAATGGTGCCCAGGTTGTCGATGGCTTCTTGCTCGGTCAGGCCAATGCCGTTGTCGGCAATGGTGATTGTCTTGGCTTCTTTGTCAAAGCTAACGCGTATGTCTAGCTCTGGCGCATCTTCAAACAACTCAGGCGCATTCAGTGCTTCAAAGCGCAACTTATCGCACGCATCAGATGCGTTTGAAACCAGCTCACGCACAAAAATATCGGGGTTGGAATACAGCGAGTGGGTTACCAAGTGCAACAGCTGGGCGACTTCGGCTTGAAAGACGTGGGTTTGTTTGGTCATGTCAGATACGGTCAGAATAAGTAGTGGTTGTTAGATGGTTGCGGCATATTGCCGCGCATGTTTCCTCATGTTGGGACGCAGAGGCCCCATTTCAAGAGGGCTGACAACTGCGCAGACAGCGGGGCCAGTAGCTGAACTTGTTACCAAAAATAAGACCATAAAAAAGCCCGCATATGCGGGCTTTTAAAATAAGTTGGCGCCCCTAGAGGCTGACTGCCAATTTATAGCGTTTTCAAGTAAGCCATCACCGTTTCGGGGGATGTCTCACCATAGGGGTCATCGCCGAAGTTGTCGCTGCGACCTGGCTCTTCAAACAGCTTTTCGATCACGCCGTCTTTAACCACCATGGCGTAGCGCCATGAGCGCATGCCAAAACCAACGTTGTCTTTGTCAACCAGCATACCCATTTGACGGGTAAAACGACCGGAACCATCAGGGATCAATTTGACATTGGTGACGCACTGATCGCGGCCCCACTTGTTCATTACAAATGCATCGTTGACAGACACACAGTAAATTTCATCCACGCCCAAAGCCTTGATGGCGTTGTAATTGTTCTCAAAACCAGGCACCTGGAATGTAGAGCAGGTGGGTGTGAATGCGCCTGGCAGAGAAAACACCACCACACGCTTGCCAGCGAAATAGTCATTTGTGGCCATATCTTGCCAACGGAATGGGTTGTCGCCACCAATTGACTCATCACGAACGCGTGTCTTGAACACGACGGCGGGCACTTTTACGCCTTCTTTCATTACCAACTCCTAGGGTTTCTACTTAAAACCCTATTGTAAGTAGCGATTGCCTTGCACCCCGTCGCGCCGACCTATTACCCCTAATACATGCCACAATTTGGGCAAAAGGTCGAATCGATACGCTGTCAGCTTGAACGCCGCCATCGTGGCGGACATTCAATACAGGCTTGTTTTAGTCCCCAAAACGCTCATTGGGCGCCAAGAACCGCCACTGGCCTACTGGCAAGTTACCCAATACCACTGTGCCGACGCGAATTCGCTTAAGCCCCACTACTTTAAGACCAACTTGCTCACACATGCGTCTAATCTGACGTTTTTTACCCTCTTTTAGAACAAAGTTAAGTTGCTCAGGGTTTTGCCACGACACCTGGGCAGGCAACAAAGCTTGATCGTCTAGAAACAAGCCCTCACGCAGCAAGTTCAAACGCTCTGGCGGGAACACCGACTCCACATCGGTGTCCACCACCTCAGAGTCTGCGCTTGGGTTGTCACCAACCCACTGCACACGCACCAAATACTCTTTTTCAATGTTGGAGTTCTCCCCGATGAGTTGCCGTGCAACCAAACCGTTTTGCGTGAACACAATCAAGCCTGTGGAGTCGATGTCCAAACGGCCCGCAGGTGCCAAGCCTCGTGTGAAACGAGCCTGAAAACGGGTGCGCACAGGGTCTTGTACCCACTGTGACTGTGGGCCAATCAAGGTAGCAGCACTTTCGTGGCCATCCTCTGGCAGGCCGCTGACGTAAGCCATAGGCTTGTGCAACAAAATGGTCACTTGTTGTGCTTGCTCAGCTTGCGCTGCTTCGGCCACTTCAATGTTGTCGGCCTCAAATACGGTTTGCCCCATCAGCGCCACCTCGCCGTTGACCAATACCCAGCCCTTTTCGATCCAAGCATCGCCTTCACGGCGTGAGCACATACCCAACTCAGCCAGGCGTTTGTTCAAGCGCACACCACCCGCCTTCTCGGCCTCGGTTTTAGGACCCATGTGTGCAGGCTTGTGCGGCGTGGGCACATCGTCACGGCCACGTCTAACTGGCAGGTTGTCACGACCACCTCGGTTGTCCCGGTCGTCGCCACGGAAACTGTCGCGCTGACGGTCATCGCGTCTGTCATACGCATCACGCTGGGGTGGGCGGCTAAAGTCCCTTGGGTCGCTGCGTGCGTCTGCGCGTGCATCGACTCTAAAGTCGCCTCTGTGGTCACCACGCGAGTCAGACCTAGAGTCGCGCCGCTGATCGCCCCATGGCTCACCACGGGTCTCGTAACGGCGGTCATCGCCGCGCTCGTCACGGCGCTCTGAGCGCCTGTCGTCAAATCTGGGGGCTTGGTCTCGCTCGCGGTAACCACCACGGTCTGTACCGTCGCGGTATTCACGCTGCTCATACCCACCACCGGAGCGCTCACCTGAGCGGTCGTAACCGCGCTGGCGTGTTGGGTCTTGCGACGGCTGGTAAGTCGACACCGCACTGCCTAGCACTGACAAGGCGCGGGCCAACGGCGAATCGCCTGCAGGCTGTGCACGCGGTGCTGCGGGGCTGTCTTGACGACTTGGGTCTCGCCCTTGGTCATTGCGAGGCTCAAAACGCTGGTCTCTACGTGGTGTGTATTCGCGCCCTTGGTCGTTGCGGGGCTCAAAACCCGGGTCTCTACGCGGCGGGTAGTCACGGCCTTGGTCGCTGCGCGGGGCGCGTGAATCACGCTCTTCCCACGGGCTACGTCGCTCTTGGCTTGGCTCATAACGACCGCGGTTGTCGTCGTTGCGCTCGCGGCCATAGCGAGGAGCTTGTGGCTCTTGCTCTGGGCGGGATGCGGCATGCTCTAGCTTTTGCAAGGCTGCGCTGGCCGCTTTCCTAACCTCGATTTCATATGCGCTGGGCTCTCGCTTCACAAAGCGCGCCAGAGGTGCATTGCCTCGGGCAGGCTTGCGGAATGTTGCACCAAAGTTGTCGCGGCGTGCGCCTGCGCGTAATGTGGGCTTGCGTGAATCAGATGAGTTATCAGTCATGGTGGGCGTTTCTCAACGTTAAAAAAATCAAAAAGGAAGTTACAGAACAATAAAAAATAGGTCGCTAACGCGGCTCATTGCCAAAGCGTCTTACGCAGCACTTGCCAACTCGCCGTAGCGCAGCGCATCTAAGTTGAGGACACGCAAACCGCCGTACTCCACGCTGATCCAACCATTGGCTGCCAGCACTTTCAAAGCCTCGTTCACCCTTTGGCGCGACAAGCCCACCAAATAAGCAAGCTCCTGCTGGGTAATGCGCAACATGCTCACCACACCAGGATACAACTTGGTGTCAAACATGGCCGCTAAGTTTCTGGCGACGCGCAGGTCGGGGTCATTGAGTCTGTCTATCTCACGAGCGGCAATGAACTGGCCAAGACGCTCATTGAGCTGGTACATCACAAAGCGGTTAAAGCCCAATGAGTTGGCAATAAGCCAGTGAAACATCTCCACTGAAATACCCGCAACACGGCTGGTACGCAACGCTTGAACGTTGTAGCGGTAGCTCTCGCGTTTCAGAACCGTACCTTCGCCAAACCATCCGCCGGGGGCCAAGCCTGTAAACGTAATGGCCGCACCTTGGCTCTCATCGTTACTCATTTTCAACAGGCCATCAATGAGGCCAAACCAGAAGGTCACTGGTTTGCCAAAACGCACCACATAGTCGCCGGGCTGCGCAACGGTGACCAACATTTCTGCACGCACATAAGCACGCTCATCGGCAGTGAGTTCTTTGAGCCAAGCGATTTGTACAAACTCGTCGTCTGACAAACTTCTAGCGCGGTTTCTAAGTTGATCAATAGACGGCACGGTGACAAACAGGTCTCGTTTATGAAAGATTTAGGGAAAGTCCCAGCAAGGTTTACCCCGTAATTGTCGTCGAACCGACAGCTAAACGTCAAATGAATCCTTACCATAATCATTAAATATCACGCATCGTGGCGCGAAGCCAACGGAGACTCACCCATGCAACACACTTTTGTCAGCCTGCTAACCCACCACGCAAAGACGCGTCCCGACGCGCCTGCCATGCGCGAAAAGGCTTTTGGCATCTGGCAAGCCCTGTCTTGGGCAGACATGGCCCTGTTGGTCAACAACATAGCCGCAGGCTTGCACGCAGCCGGCCTGCGACGCGACGAGCACATGGTGGTGATTGGTGCCAACCGCCCCCGCTTGTACGCCACCATGCTGGCAGCCCAGTCCCTAGGCGCGATTCCAGTGCCCTTGTACCAAGACGCAGCCGGGGCTGAGTGTGTCTTCCCCATAAACAACGCCGACATTCGCTTTGCTGTTGTGGAAGACCAAGAGCAAATCGACAAAATGCTGGACATCCGCGAACAGTGCCCCCAACTGAACCACTTGTACTATGACGAGTCGCGCGGTCTGCGCAACTACGAAGATCAAGGCTTGTCAGCCATTGACCAACTGATTGAGTCGGGCCGTGCCTTCAATGCCAGCAACCCAGGTTTTATCAGCGGTGAGGTTGCCAAAGTCAAGCCCTCAGACGTAGCCGCCATGTTTTTCACATCAGGCACTACGGGCAACCCAAAAGGTGTGGTGCACACCCACCACAGCTTGCTAGACCGCGCCATAGTGGGTGCCAAGTTTGACAAGCTCACACCGGCAGAAGAGGTGCTGGCCTACTTGCCACCAGCGTGGATTGGGCAAAACATATTCAGTTATGCCCAGTGGTTGGCTGTTGGCTATGTGGTGAATTGCCCAGAATCTGTTGCCACCGTGTCCATTGACTTGAACGAAGTAGGGCCCAGCTACTACTTCGCCCCGCCGCGCGTATTCGAGGGTTTGCTCACCAGCGTCATGATCCGCATGGAAGACGCAGGCGGCTTCAAGCGCGCCATCTTCCACTACTTCATGGGTGTGGCCAAACGTGTTGGCCCCAGCAAAATGAACGGCACAGCAGTCGGCTTGATGGACAACCTGTTGTATGGCTTGGGGAACATCGTGATGTACGGCCCACTGCGCAACAACCTAGGCATGTCGCGCGTGCGTGTGGCCTACACCGCAGGCGAAGCCATTGGCCCAGACTTGTTTAGTTTTTACCGCTCAATCGGCGTCAACCTCAAGCAGCTATACGGCTCTACAGAAACCGCCGTGTTTGTCTGTTTGCAGCCAGACCACCAGGCCAAGGCTGATACCGTAGGCATACCGTGCGAGGGCGTGGAGATCAGACTCAGTGACACAGGCGAGATATTGGTCAAATCGCCAGGTCTGCTGAAAGAATATTACAAAAACCCCGAGGCTACTGCAGAGGTTTTGAGCGCCGACGGCTGGTACCACACCAGCGATGCAGGCTTTTTAGACGCCGATGGCCACCTGAAAATCATTGACCGCGTGAAAGACGTGGGCCGCATCAAGGGCGGCGCGTTTGACGGCGCTATGTTCGCACCCAAATACGTTGAGAACAAGCTCAAATTTTTCTCCTTTATCAAAGAGGCCGTGGCCTACGGCGACCAGCGCGAGCGGGTCTGCGTCATGGTCAACATCGACTTTGATGCCGTTGGCAACTGGGCTGAAAGGCGCAACCTCTCCTACTCTGGCTACACAGATTTGGCCCAAAAGCCAGAGGTTTACCAACTGATTAAAGAGTGCATGGAGCAAGTCAACGCCGACCTCAGCCGCGACGGGATGTTGGCAGGCTCACAAATTCACCGTTTCTTGGTCCTGCACAAAGAACTGGACGCTGACGACGGGGAGCTCACACGCACCAACAAGGTACGCCGCGGCTTTATTGCTGACAAATTTTCAGAGCTGATTGACGCCCTATATGGCGACAAATCCGAGCAGTACATCAACACCGAAGTGAAGTTTGAAGACGGGCGCGTTGGCAGCGTTAGCGCCACGCTGAAAATCTCAAACACACAAGTGTTTGTCCCAATCAAGTCGCCCGCCTAAGCAGCTGCGTACAGCGCTTTTAACTAACACCACATACACAAGCAACCTACAACATGGCTAAAAGACAAATAGGCGACGTGATACTGGATGTGAACAACATCAGTTTGCGCTTTGGCGGTATCAACGCATTAACCGACATTTCTTTTGATGTACGTGAGCACGAAGTGCGCGCCATTATTGGCCCCAACGGTGCCGGCAAAAGCTCCATGCTCAACTGCATCAACGGCGTATACCAGCCTCAAGAAGGCAGTATTTCGTTTCAAGGGCAGACGTTCAAACACATGAACAGCCGCCAAGTCGCCGAGATGGGCATAGCACGCACCTTCCAAAGCTTGGCATTGTTCAAAGGCATGAGCGTGATTGACAACATCATGACAGGGCGCAACCTGCACATGACAAGCAACATCTTCCTGCAAGCGCTTCGCATTGGCCCCGCCGCTCGCGAAGAGGCTGAACACCGGGAGTTCGTGGAGCACATCATCGATTTCCTAGAAATTCAAGCCTTCCGCAAAACGCCTGTGGGCCAACTGCCCTACGGTTTACAAAAACGCGTGGACTTAGGTCGCGCATTGGCCATGGAGCCACAGGTACTGCTCCTAGACGAGCCTATGGCCGGTATGAACGTGGAAGAAAAGCAAGATATGTCTCGCTTCATCTTGGATGTGAACGACGAATTTGGCACCACCATCGTGCTCATTGAACACGACATGAGTGTGGTGATGGATATTTCTGACCGCGTGGTTGTATTGGATTACGGCAAAAAAATTGGCGACGGCACGCCGGCAGAGGTCCGCGCCAACGAAGACGTTATCAGCGCCTACCTCGGTACCAGCCACTAAACGACACTCACTAAAAGCACTGAATCACCATGGCATTTTTTCTAGAAACCCTCTTTGGCGGCCTCATGGCCGGCATGCTTTATTCGCTTGTCGCTTTGGGCTTTGTGCTCATTTTTAAAGCTTCAGGTGTGTTCAACTTTGCACAAGGCGCCATGGTGTTGTTTGCCGCTTTGGCCATGGCAAGGTTCGCAGAATGGATACCCAACTGGCTTGGCACTGACAGCTTGCTTATTGCCAATCTGCTGGCTTTTGTTGTAGCTGCCCTGTTGATGTTTTGCATGGCTTGGTTGGTCGAGCGTTTGGTATTGCGCCACTTGGTCAACCAAGAAGGCACCACGCTGTTAATGGCCACCCTAGGCATCAGCTACTTTGTGGACGGCCTAGGCCAGTCGCTGTTTGGCAGCGATATTTACCAGATCAACATTGGCATGCCAAAAGACCCCGTGTTCTTAATGGAGTCCACGTTTGAAGGCGGCGTTCTCATCAGTCTAGAAGACTTGTATGCCGCCCTGATTGCCGCTGCATTGGTCATTACCTTGTCGCTGTTTTTCAACAAAACCAAAACAGGTCGCGCACTTCGCGCTGTGGCAGATGACCACCAAGCTGCACAAAGTATTGGCATTCCGTTGAACCGTATCTGGGTCATCGTGTGGTGTGTGGCTGGCATCGTGGCCTTGGTCGCAGGCATGATTTGGGGCTCAAAGATGGGCGTTCAATTCTCGCTAACGACCGTGGCTTTACGCGCATTACCAGTGATCATTTTGGGTGGCTTAACGTCTGTACCTGGGGCCATTATTGGCGGGCTCATCATCGGTGTCGGTGAAAAGCTGTCGGAAGTGTATTTAGGTGGTTTCGTTGGCGGCGGCATAGAGATTTGGTTTGCCTACATGCTCGCGCTGGTCGTGCTGATGTTCCGCCCACAAGGTTTGTTTGGCGAAAAAATTATTGACCGCGTCTAAGCCCGGTTCCACTCACACAACAGCCTGCACACTACAACGAGATAACGCACATGTTTTACAGAGAAAACGGTCAATTTAAAACCAGCTATGCAGCTGACCAACAAATATTCGCCATTGCACAAGACAAATGGGCGGTGCTGGGCATCGTCGCATTTGCGTTCTTTGCTGTCCCGTTCATAGCCGATGAATACATGATGCGCGCCATCTTAATTCCCTTTCTCATATTGGCATTAGCCGCTGTGGGCGTGAATATTTTGGTCGGCTACTGCGGCCAAATATCGCTAGGCTCAGGTGCCTTCATGGCGGTTGGGGCTTACGCGGCGTACAACACTTACGTGCGAATTGACGGTATGCCCCTGATCGTCGCCATGCTGTCTGGCGGTTTTTTTGCAACATTGGTCGGCATGGTGTTTGGCATACCTAGCCTGCGTGTGAAGGGCTTGTATTTAGCCGTCGCAACGCTGGCCGCACAGTTCTTTTGCGACTGGGCGTTTCTTAGAATTGGTTGGTTCACCAACAACACACCCAGCGGCTCAGTGGCCGTGTCTAACCTCCATATTTTCAACTGGACCATAGACTCCCCTGTAGACAAGTACTTGTTCTGCCTGGGCATGTTGACGGTCTTTGCGCTGTTGGCTAAAAACTTGGTGCGCTCTCACATTGGTCGCGAGTGGATGGCCATTCGCGACATGGACGTTGCCGCTGCTGTTATTGGCATCAGGCCCATGTACGCCAAGCTGTCCGCCTTTGGTGTGAGCTCATTCATTGTGGGCGTAGCCGGTGCCATGTGGGGCTTTGTGCACTTAGGGGCGTGGGAGCCCGCTGCGTTCTCAATCGACCGCTCATTCCAGCTGCTGTTCATCGTCATTATTGGCGGCATGGGCTCCATCATGGGCAGTTTCTTTGGGGCTGCATTTATTGTGATTCTCCCAATCTTCTTAAACCAGTTTTTACCCGCTCTAGGCGCGTTGGTTGGTATTGACATTTCTACCGCAGGCGTTGCTCACGCTGAGTTCATGATTTTTGGCGCACTCATTGTGTGGTTCTTGATTGTTGAGCCACACGGCCTGGCCAAGCTGTGGAGCATGGGCAAGCAAAAGCTGCGTTTGTGGCCATTCCCTCATTAATGTGCAGTTAACCGTATATGTTTCCCCGTGTGGTGTTGGGCTACAAAAGTGCTCATGAGGCACAAGTCCAACACCATGCATTTTCAGCGCTTCAACCTTTAGGAGACAACCTCATGAAGCTACGACAATTAGCCCTAGCAGCCACCATGGCCGCCGCTGGCTTGACCAGTGCTGTGGTCACCACAGCAGCCACTGCGGCAGAGCAGTTTTTCCCAGCATTGGTGTACCGAACAGGCGCTTACGCGCCCAATGGTGCCCCGTTTGCAAATGGCTACATCGACTACCTCAAGCTCACCAACGTGCGCGGCGGAATCAATGGCGTCAAAGTATCTTATGAGGAGTGCGAAACAGGCTACGCCACCGACCGTGGTGTGGAATGTTACGAGCGCTTAAAAGGCAAGAACGGCGGCGCAACAGTTTTCCAACCACTGTCTACCGGCATCACTTTTGCGTTAACAGAAAAAGCCCCTAAGGACGAGATTCCGCTCATCACCTCAGGCTATGGCCGCAGCGAGTCTGCTGACGGCGGCGTCTTCAAGTGGAACTTCCCATTGGTGGGTACCTACTGGACCGCAGTTGACGTATTGATCCAGCACATCGGCGCCAAAGCCGGCGGTATGGACAAGCTCAAAGGCAAAACCATTGGCTTGGTTTACCACGACAGTCCATACGGCAAAGAGGCTATTCCCATGTTGGAAATGCGTGCTGCCATGCACGGCTTTAAGGCCTTGATGCTGCCTGTTACACACCCTGGTGTGGAACAAAAAGCAACCTGGTTGAAGGTGCGTCGCGACCGTCCTGATTACGTGTTGCTGTGGGGTTGGGGTGTCATGAACTCCACCGCCATCAAGGAAGCACAAGCCACGGGCTACCCCCGCGAGAAAATGTACGGCGTGTGGTGGTCAGGTGCAGAACCTGATGTGAAAGACGTGGCTGCTGGTGCTAAAGGCTACAACGCCTTGGCATTGCAACACGGCGCTGAGCCAAACGCTGATGTGGTCAAGGAGGTCTTGAGCAAACTACACGGCAAAGGCAACGGCACAGGTCCTCAAGAAGAGGTAGGCCAAGTGCTGTACATGCGTGGTCTGGTAGCTGCTGCCATGGCGGTTGAAGGCGTGCGTTCAGCGCAAGTCAAATACGGCAACAAGGTAGTGACTGGCGCAGAAATGCGTTGGGGCTTGGAGAACCTGGACATCACAGAAGCTCAAATCAAGAAAATTGGTTTGAATGGCGTGATGAAACCAGTGTCAACCTCTTGTAAAGACCACATGGGTGCGGGCGCTGCGCGCGTTCACACATGGGACGGCACCAAGTGGGTCTTCACCTCTGACTGGTTAGAGGCAGACATGGCCATCATCAACCCCATGGTCAAAGCCGCTGCTGACAAATACGCAGCAGGAAAAGGCCTGAAGCGCCGTCCTGCATCTGACTGCAGCTCTTGATCGTTTGAGACTATACCCACCACAGGCTGATGGCCTGCGGTGGGTATTCACACCGGCTTGTGCGGCACACGACGCGCCCAGGCCCTTGTGTCAAACCGCTTAAACGCTTGCGCCTTACAACCATGCGACTTAAGCGGCTTGACACAAGCCCTCTCTTTTTTCGTGCTCAGCAGAAAGACTCTATGAACGACAGCACCACCCCGGCCAGCGCCGATCAAACAGTCCTCAACGTCAACGGCATTGAGGTCATTTACAACCATGTCATCTTGGTGCTGAAAGGCGTGTCACTGCACGTCCAAAAAGGGCAAATTGCTGCGATCTTGGGTGGTAATGGCGCGGGTAAGACCACCACGCTGCGTGCCATTTCTAACCTGTTACAAGGGGAGCGCGGTGAGGTAACCAAAGGCTCAATTGAGCTGCGCGGCGAACGCATTGAAAACCTAACCCCATCTGACCTTGTGAAGCGAGGTGTGGTTCAAGTCATGGAAGGGCGGCATTGCTTTGCTCACTTAACCATTGAAGAGAACCTCTTAACGGGTGCATACACGCGCACAGACAAGGCTGAAATTGCAGCCAACCTAGAGAAGGTTTACAACTACTTTCCTCGCCTCAAGACACGCCGTTCTTCTTTAGCGGCGTACACCTCGGGCGGTGAGCAGCAAATGTGTGCGATTGGGCGAGCCATCATGGCCAGCCCCAGCGTGGTGCTGCTGGACGAGCCATCTATGGGCTTGGCGCCACAGATCGTAGAAGAGGTGTTTGAAATTGTGAAAGACCTCAACACCAAAGAAGGCGTGACGTTTTTGATTGCCGAGCAAAACACCAACATGGCACTGAAGTACTCTGACTACGGCTACATCATGGAGTCGGGCCGTATCGTGATGGACGGCGTTGCCGCTGACTTGCGCAACAACGAAGACGTGAAAGAGTTTTACCTAGGCATGGGTGGTGGCGAGCGCAAATCGTTCAAAGACGTTAAAAGCTACAAGCGGCGCAAGCGCTGGTTGGCATAAGAACCCCCTACCCACCTTATTTATACCAAGCCCGGCATAGCCTTCGGGATACACGCATGACACAAACGCATTACGACGACTTAGAAATTCAAACGCCGCTGGACAGGTCCACACGCCTGCTGGGCCAACTGCCCGCACTGGTGGCGCACGCGCAAACCAACACAGGCGCGTTTGCAGATATTCTCAAAGGCGTTGATGCCACTGGCGTTAACAGCCTAGCCGCACTCGCCCAGTTGCCTGTGACGCGCAAACACGAGCTGCTAGCGCGCCAACAAGCTGGACGCGCCGCTGACGCATTTGGCGGATTTTCAACACTGGTTTATGGCAAGGACATGCCCCATGTGTTTGCCAGTCCAGGCGCCATTTATGAGCCGGAAGGCAACACGCCTGACTACTGGCGTACGGCGCGCGCGCTGTACGGCGCTGGTTTTAGAGCCGGCGAACTCATTCACAACTGCTTCTCCTACCACTTCACACCAGCCGGCTCCATGATGGACTGCGCAGCACGGGCCATGGGCTGTACCGTGTTTCCTGGCGGTATTGGCCAAACCGAACAGCAAGTCACCGCCATGGCCGAGTTGAAGCCTGCTGGCTACATAGGCACGCCTAGCTTTTTACGCATCATCTTGGACAAAGCAGCTGAAATGGGTATCGCCTTGCCCAGCGTCACCAAAGCACTGGTATCTGGCGAGGCGCTGCCACCGTCGTTGCGCGCTTGGTTTAAAGACCGCGGTATTGCCGTTTACCAGTGCTACGCCACCGCCGACGTAGGCCTCATTGCCTATGAGACCAGTGCCTTAGAAGGCATGGTGATCGACGAAGGCGTCATTGTAGAAATTGTTCGCCCTGGCACTGGTGAGCCAGTACCTGAGGGGGAAGTTGGTGAGTTGGTCATCACCACACTCAACCCAGCCTACCCCCTGATTCGATTTGGCACAGGGGACCTGTCGGCGGTGCTAAGCGGCAGCTGCCCAACAGGACGCACCAATAAACGCATTACGGGTTGGATGGGACGGGCTGACCAAACCACCAAAGTGCGCGGTATGTTTGTGCACCCTGGTCAAGTTAATGATGTGATGCGCAAATTCCCCGAACTCACTGGACGCGCGCGCTTGGTGGTGACGGGTGCCATGGCCAACGATGCCATGTCGCTGCACGTTGAAGCAGAGTCCATCAGCGCCAGTCTCCTAGAACGCTTGGGCACCGCTGTGCGCGAAACCACCAAGCTGCGGGCTGATATCGTTACAGCGGCTCCGGGCTCATTGCCCAACGACGGCAAGGTCATTGAAGACGCGCGCAGTTACGACTAGACCATGCGTTTTCAACTTGTCAGTGGCTGCCTTGTTTGGCGTGCCACTGAGGGTTCCCGAGTGGGTTCTCAACAAGGCTTTAGCTGACGGTCCACGTGACAGCCACTTGCTCAGCAACAGACGCGTTGAGCATGCTGATTACAGGCGTGAAGCGCTGCGCCCAACTCACACTGACTTGCTCATCCAACCCGTCTTCATCACCTTGGACTGGGCTATGGCCTGTGTCCACATTGGCTTGGCTGGCGCCATTGACGCCGTCGCTGTATCTGTCCGCATACGCGTTTAAGGCCGCGATGGCATTGGCCATCTCGCTTGGCTGCAATATACCCGCCACGTCACCAGACTTGCCCCAAACGCCCACCAACACCTGGCCTTGGGCGTTGAACATCATGATGTCTGCGCTTGCCTTAGATTTGAATTTAAACACCACGAACTCCTTTAACAAGCTGTGTGTTCAGCTGCTCACATCATTATGCGTGACGCCAGCTATGGCGCATGGTGGCCAGCTCGTCCATAGACCGTTGCGCTTGCTTGTCTGCCAGTTGTTTGTTGGCTTGTTTATCGCGCTCTACCAGTTTTTTCATTTTCTCGAACTCAATCCTTGCCAGCTTGAGCTGGGTCAACATCGCATAACGCACGCTCACGGCGCGTAAATAACTGCGTTCGGCTTGAACAGACACGTCTATGAGTTGCACTAAAAATTTGCGGCAATTCACACTGTCTGCCAAACGGCTGGTGCGCTCAAGCTCAGTGTGTTTGTCACGGTATTCCATCACCATATTTGTCACACGCAGCCACTGCTTATTGAGTTCTTCCTCTTTGGCTTTAGACTCCCGAAGCTGCATCTCCAATCGGTTTACTTTTTTGGAGGCCTGCTCTGCCAAAGCTGGCCAAGGGCTGATGACTGAGCTCATGCGCCAGCTCCCATGACACTGTTCAGCATGGCTTTAGACATGTCATAACCCACCTCTTCGTGCATATCTTGTTGCAGAAAACTGACCATTTCAGCGCGTTTGGCAATCGCTTGATCCAGCTCAGGGTTGGTGCCAGCGTCGTAGGCACCCACTTGAATCAAGTCGTTATTTTGTTGATACAACGTCCACAACCGTCTGAACCGGTTGGCACGCTTGAGGTCTTCAGGCGACAGCAGGTTTTGCATCACACGAGAGATAGAGCCTGTTAAGTCAATGGCAGGGTAGTGCGCCGCATCAGCCAAGTTGCGTGACAACATCACTTGGCCGTCTAACGAGGCACGTGCAATGTCCACGATGGGATCGTTGCCGTCGTCGCCTTCGGCCAATACGGTGTAAATAGCAGTAATAGAGCCGTAGCCATTTCGCCCAACGCCTGCCCGCTCAATCAGGTTGGGCAGCAAAGCAAAGACCGACGGTGGGTAGCCTTTGGCAGTTGGCGGCTCGCCGACTGCCAAGCCAATTTCACGCTGTGCATGGGCAACACGGGTCAAGCTGTCGACCAGCATCAACACGTTTTTACCCTGGTCTCTGAAGTACTCGGCAATCACGTGGGTTAGGTGCGTGGCTTTCAGACGCAACACTGGCGAGACGTTGGCAGGCGCTGCAATCACGACCGACTTGGCCAACCCCTCTGGGCCTAAGGATTCATTGATAAACGCCTGAACCTCTCGTCCGCGCTCACCAATAAGGCCAATCACCACCACGTCTGCTTTGGTAAAGCGCGTGAGCATGCCCAACAGCACGCTCTTGCCCACACCAGATCCAGCGATCAGACCTAAGCGTTGACCACGGCCAACCGTCAGTACGCTGTTGATGGCTTTAACGCCGACGTCCAGCACTGAATCAATCGGACCACGTTCCATGGGGTTGATTGGACGACCCAGCAAACTTAAGCGCTCGCTGCAAACAGGTGCAGGCTTGCCATCAAGCGGCTCGCCGCGCCCGTCTATCACACGCCCCAATAACTCTGGACCCAAGTTCACTTGCGCCACCGCGCTGATGACACGCACCACCGCACCAGGGCCAATGCCAGAGGTTTGGGTGAAGGGCATAAGGAACAAGGTTTTGTCATTGAACCCCACCACCTCCGCCTCAACACGTGTGCCATCTGAGCCAATCACCTCGCACACTGCACCCAACGATGCCACCACGCCACGCGTCTCAAGCGTTAAGCCAACCGAACGCACCAGCGTGCCACTGCGTTCTGGCGCTGGACTGTGTACGCGCTGCAAGTCTTTGCCAATCACGTCGTTGAAATCAAGCTTGGTCATCGGTGTCCTTGCTGGCGTTAAATGGCGGCTGCTTGTCTAGGTCGTCTGGATTTGTATATGTGTCTTCAACCGCATCGGAGTCGTCACGCGCATCTGCAGCAACCTCCTCCACTGTTTCAGATGCCTGACCTGCACCGATGTGGTCGCTGACTGGTTCGATACCAGACGCGTCGTGTGCTGGCGTATTCAAACCAAAATCACTCACCTCGTCATCCAAGGCATCAATGGCACCCATCTGATCAATACCCGTTATGGCCTGCTCGCCGGGTGGCACAGCCTGGTCGTTGGCCGATACATCACGTTGAGCCGCTGCGTCTTGGCTATTTTCAATATCTTGTGCGTGGTCTGCGACCTCGGCATTGTGCGGTGCATGCTGCTGCTTGGCTGCGCTTGCGCCATCCACTTCTTGCGCATCCTCTGTGGCGTGCATGCGTTGCAACACAGAGGCCTTGGTTCCCCAATCGGCACCTTGTTGCAAGACTTGACTCGCGTCTAGCCATGTGGATGTGTCGATGAGCAACTCATCAGCCAAATGACTCAAGCGGTTGTCAATCAAATCTTGAACAACCGCGTCGTTGTTGGTGACCCGAACGCTACCGCGCAGCATCGTTTTGTCTGACACCATCACCACGCCTGCACCCAGTTCTTTGTCTGCACGTTTGATGGCGGCCATATCGTCAGGGTGCAGGGCAACGCGCACCCGTTTCCCTGGATTGTCAATATGCTCAAGCGCGGCTTGCACCAAGCGTTCAATGGCGCTGCTATCGAGCATCAGTTCACCACGCACCAACTCTTCAGCCAAGTGCAACGCCAGACGCTTCAACGGCTCAAAATGCCGCGTTGCATCATCATTCAACGTGGCCATGTCGTTCGCTGCCTGTGTCAAAGCGGCAATGGCGGTGTCTAACTCTGACAACGCCCCGCTGCGACCAGCGGCTTCGCCAGCCGCCAAACCTTGCTCTAAACCTTGTGCCAAACCTTCTTCCATACCCGCTGCTTTGCCTGCATCAAAAGAGGCTTGCTGGGCTTGAACCAAATCGGTGTTACTGACACCAGGCAGCTCAGAGGTCGTGTCGCTTAAGTTGGTGGTTGCACCCGTTGCTGAATGGTGTTGTCCATCGGATTGTTCACCAGCTTGCGCGGGGGCTGTTGCGTCTGTTGCGTCTGTTGGGCTGGATGTGCGCGCGTCTGCGCCGTGTGCATCGCTGCCAACGTCTGGGTTGCTGACCGCAGCATCGGCATCAGTGACAGCTGATTCGCTGGATTCGCTGGATTCGCTGGATTCGCTGGATTCGGACTTTTCAGTATCTGCAACAACCGCCTCGCCC
>Ga0222645_100303_pt1 | contig 28750 bp, 26 predicted proteins | sample AntAcemetagen292_FD_179881 | JGI IMG/M metagenome (GOLD analysis project Ga0222645, IMG submission 179881) | Saline water microbial communities from Ace Lake, Antarctica - #292 | ecosystem: Environmental > Aquatic > Non-marine Saline and Alkaline > Saline | place: Antarctica: Ace Lake | collected...
CACAAAGGCTCTATTGCCTTTTTAATTACCAGTGATGAAGAAGGGCCTTTTATAAACGGCACCACTAAGGTCATTGACACCTTGGAAGCTCGTAACGAAAAAATCACTTGGTGTTTAGTGGGCGAACCATCGAGCACCAATGAAGTGGGTGACGTTGTCAAAAATGGACGCAGAGGCTCACTTACTGGTGATTTACTTGTCAAGGGTATACAAGGACATGTCGCCTACCCCCATTTAGCGAGAAACCCTATTCACGAGTCAACTCTAGCTCTTGCAGAGTTAGCCAACACCCACTGGGATAACGGTAATGATTCATTTCCCCCTACTAGCTTTCAGATATCCAACATCAATGGCGGTACGGGTGCGGGAAATGTTATTCCAGGTGAATTAAAAATCTGTTTTAACTTTAGGTTTTCGACGCAAGTAACCGACCAGCAGTTAATAACTAGAGTCACCACAGTATTAGATGCGCATAAGTTAGATTACGCCATCAATTGGACCTTTAACGGTCAACCTTTTTTAACTGACTCTGGTGAATTAGTTCAAGCAACACAACAAGCCATCAAGCACTGCACTGGCCGAGAAACGTTATTGTCTACTGCTGGGGGCACTTCAGACGGACGATTTATTGCGCCAACTGGGGCACAAGTGGTTGAACTTGGACCTGTTAACGCAACCATCCACAAAATAGATGAATGTGTGAAAATTGATGACCTCGATATTCTTGCTGATATTTATCAGGATATATTGAAACGGCTGTTGGCGTGATCACCCAAAATCATATTTTAGGTAAAAATGAGAGTTTATTAGTCGAATGCCAAAATGGCTTTCGACTTTTACCTGAGGTCTGTGAGGCATTTAAACAGATGCAAATGGCAGCAGCACAAGACAATGTTGATATACAAATAGTCAGTAGTTATCGAAGCTTCGAACGTCAATTACACATTTGGCAAAATAAGTGGTCTGGAAAAGCCACATTGTTAGATGTTAATGAAAAAGCCTTAGATGCTTCGGTACTTTCAGAGCAAGAAAAGATACTCGCAATACTCACATGGTCTGCCTTACCTGGCGCCAGTCGTCATCATTGGGGGACTGATCTAGACGTGTATGACAAAAAATCTGTACAACAAAATCAACATGATTTTCAGTTAGTTTGCAGCGAATATGATCAAGGTCCTTGCACTTTACTCAGCAACTGGCTCAACAAGCATGCTAGAGAATATGGCTTTATTCGGCCTTATTCTAAATATAACGGTGGCATTGCACGAGAGCCTTGGCATCTGAGCTTGCAATCAAGCGCAGACCAAATGATTGCTTTGCAAAATGAACATATATTGCTAGATAATCTTAAAGATTCGAATATTTTAGGCTTCGATAGTATCATGGCGCATATGCCCGACATTTATCAACGCTTCGTTTTAAATAAAGGCTTTGAATAAAGGCTTTGAATAAAGGTTTTAAATAGAGGTTTAATATGGACACTTGGATAGTGGTATTGATTATTGCCCTGGCCTTGGGCGTGATTGTTGGCAATGTATTGCTGCTAAAAAAAAGCGCCAATCAGGTGCTGCCTAAGGTGAGTAAAGATAATAATGCTTCATATGATCGCTTTGAAAACAAAGATGATTAATCTGCTCTTCAATATTGGTCATCAAGCATTTTTTTCAATAAGAGTATGACGACTAGTCAAAGAATATGTCACGAGGGATTTAACCTTAGCCGTCTGTTTAAAGCCACGATTGTGATAGTGACTTTTATAGAAGCATTTTTTATAACAGTGACTTTTATAAAAAATTAGCGTCACTCAACACCACTACTTATCGACATACCTAACAGCAGTTCCACTGATGCTTACCATCAACATAGACCCACCCTTGCCTACAACCTCATAGTCAATGTCCACACCCACTACAGCGTTGGCACCGATTGATAAGGCTTCTTGTTCTAATTCTTGAAAGCCAATTTTACGGGCTTTAGTTAGTTCGTTTTCATAGGCTCCTGAGCGACCACCAACAATATCGCGGATGGAAGCAAAAATATCTTTAAATATATTAGCGCCCATCACCGCTTCGCCCACCACAATGCCTAGGTACTGTTCGATTTTTTTACCTTCTAACTGCTGAGTTGTTGTTATTATCATTGGTGACTCCTTATTTTTATTTCGATTTTTTATTTCTTATTTATTATTTCTTGTTTTTATTTCAGTCTTAATTAATGTAATTTGTTGGGCCTGCTGTTGCTCTGAATAGGGCTTGGCAGGCACTTGCCCCCAGATAGGTTTTGGCCAACTTATATCATTTTTATAACGCACAATATGATGTAAGTGTAGTTGCGACACCATATTACCTAGTGCTGCGACGTTCAATTTATCAGGTGTAAACAAGTGTTTAAGTGCTTGGCTAACCAATGCAGACTCTTGCCACAGTATTTGCCGCTGCACATCAGTTAAGTCAATCACATCACTGATGTTAGGTATTTGAGGCACTAAAATTAACCAAGGGTAATTAACGTCATTGATCAGTCGCACTGAACACAACGTTAGCTCGATAACAAATTCACTGTCTTTTTCTAATTGAGGGTGTAGCACAAAAGTAGTCATAGCATGTCTTAAATATTAGTTGGTATCACAGTCAACAAAGCTCGCTGACCAATTTCAACATCGGCGTTAGGGAATACAATTGCCTCACCTGCAAATTGTGTATGATATTCGCAGTCCGTTTCAGAGGCTAACAAATAATCTTTTGGAAAATCACTAAAGTTAGGCGCATCGGCTGCAAAGTTAAGCACAAAATCGTCGTGCTGCTTGTTGATCGTTTGATTCACTTCATATATCAAAAAATCTGAATTTGCATAATTTTTAAGTTGTAACTCTGCGGCACAAATTAATTGAGTTAAAGTGGCGATGACGTCACTAAAATTATCCATGTTATTTTGCCCAAATGGCATTACTTTACCTAACTCAATAGTGAACGCAGCAGCGTTACACTCGTTAACTGAATAATAACTAAAAGTAGTTGTTGGGCTACCAGACAGTAAAATAGTATTGACTCCACATGCTAACAAAATTTGTAATTGATATTTATCCCAAGCTTTGCCATTTTGAAAGGGATAGACCGCAAATTTGTCATTTTTAGAGGCTCGAATAGCAGTATGTAGATCATAGTGCAGACGATTTCTAACTTGCTCAGTATTTATTCCCAGATAAAAGTTCTTAACCACATCTTCTAATTGTTTAGCGCGACGTCTTTCGTCGTTCATCTGCTGTCCCGCAGCTAAATTTTGATGCTCACCGCTAAACAAACGGTTCATATTTTCTTCAATAAAACGTTGCGCGATATCCATGGCGGGCAGATTACCAAATAGGAACAACACCCGTTGTCTCACTATTATTTTACCTAGTAAAATATTTTTGACTAGCTCGTCACAGATTTCTATGGGTGCGGTTTCGTTACCGTGAATACCGCAAGACAACACAATGTCTTTGTCACTTTTAGCGATGGTTTCAAAGCTGATAATTCCTTCAGCTAATACGTTGACTTGCGTGTGCGCACCGATGAAAAACTGAAAAGAAGCAGTAAAAAGTGAAGGTTGAGTACGCGATAAAGAAAGAAAGTTACCATGCTGTTTTAATGTTTGGATAGTGCTTTGGATAGTATCTTGAGTAGTGCTTTGAACAGAGTCTTGAACGGATGTTTTGAATATATTTTGCATAATAAGTGAGTATTGACCGCAGAAATGATTCTAAAGACTTAATGTTACGCTAATCACGATACTAACTCTTCCCTTTAAGCTAATAATATATGTGTGCATGCCAAGTCAACCAAGCTTTATGTCGCAAATGGCTTATTGATTTCACTGCTGTCCATGCTGCTGTTAATGTCAATGTCAATGTCAACGTCAATAAAAGCTGTAGATAAAAATACATCTACAGCTTTTATTTTATTAGGCTCAGAGAATTAATCGACTGTACATGGTTGTAGTTGCCAAATTTTTTCCACGTAGTCTTTAATTGAGCGGTCTGAGGTAAACTTACCCATTCTTGCAGTATTGAGTATTGCCATTTTTGCCCAGCCAGATTTATCAGCATAAGCTTTGTCTGCTTTTTGCTGTGCATCTGAATAAGACTCAAAGTCGGCCAATACTTTATAAGGGTCTCCGCCTTCCAACAAACTAAGCTTAAGTGACGCTAAAGCCCCAGGCTTACCTGGCGTGAAATAGTCAGTTTCAAGCCAATCTAGCACTGCCTTGATTTCTTTATTATTGTAATAAAAGTCGAATGGGTTGTAACCCACTGCATCAAGTTCACGCACTTCATCCACGTTTAACCCAAAGATAAAGATATTTTCGTTACCCACTTCTTCAGCTATCTCAATGTTAGCGCCGTCTAACGTGCCCACAGTTAAAGCACCATTTAGAGATAACTTCATGTTGCCGGTGCCTGAAGCTTCTAAGCCCGCAGTAGAAATCTGTTCAGAAATATCAGCCGCAGGAATTATTTTCTCAGCTAAACTAACGCGGTAGTTAGGTAAAAATACCACCTTAATTTTGCCATATACTCGTTTGTCATTATTGATTTTTTCAGCAACTTGGTTGATCGCATAAATGATATCCTTAGCTAGTTTATAACCAGGCGCCGCTTTAGCACCGAATATAAATACCCTTGGTTGCATCTCGTAGCTGGGGTTTTCTAACAAGCGACGGTACAGCGCCATAATATGCAAAAGATTAAGATGTTGGCGTTTGTATTCATGTAAGCGTTTAATTTGCACGTCAAAGATGGCTTTGGGATTAATTTCTATTCCTGTTAACGCCAAGACTTCCTTTGCTAGTACCTCTTTATTTTCATGCTTTATTTTCATGAACTGTTTCTGAAATTTACTGTTATCGGCAAACTCGCTCAACTGCTGCAGCTTCTCTAAATGTAAAGGCCAATCATCGCCGATTTTTTCGTCAATCAGGGCCGCAAGTTTAGGGTTACATGCCTTTAACCAGCGACGCGGTGTGATACCGTTGGTGACGTTGGTTAACTTGTCTGGCCACATTTTATGAAATTCAGGAAATAGGTTTTTCTTTACTAAAGACGAATGAATTTCAGCTACACCATTCACTTTAAAAGAGCCAATCACCGACAAGTTACCCATACGTATCATTTTTTCGTTGCCCTCTTCGATGATCGACAACTTTTGCTTAATAACATTATCACCTGGCCACACTTTTTCTACTTCGCTCATAAAGCGATGATTGATTTCATAAATAATTTCTAAGTGTCTTGGTAGAATTTTTTCAAACATACGAGCAGGCCATTTTTCAAGGGCTTCAGGTAACAACGTATGATTAGTATAAGCGAAGGTTTTACTGCAAATTTTCCAAGCACTGTCCCAATCAAGCTCGGCTCTGTCTAACAAAATTCTCATTAGTTCAGGGATAGCTATCGCAGGGTGAGTATCATTTAGTTGGATCACTACTTGACTAGAAAAACGCTTCCAATCATCTCCATGGGCTCTTTTGTAACGACGAATAATATCTTTTAGTGAGCAGGCACTAAAAAAATATTGTTGAATTAGACGTAACTCTTTACCCGCTTCTGTTTCATCATTTGGGTACAAAACTTTAGAAATGGTCTCGGCTTGCACGTTTTCTTTTTGTGCATCTACATAACCACCCGCATTAAATACATCCCAGTTAAAGTGACTTGACGCTTGGCTTTGCCATAAGCGCAACACGTTCACAGTTTTACCACCATAACCGACTACAGGAATATCCCAAGGTAATCCTTTGACTATCAGGCCAGGGTGCCATTCTTTTTTGATCTTGCCACTATCACCATATTTGGTTTCAACGTAACCATATAAAGGAATTTCTTGAATCGATTCAGGACGGCAAATTTCCCATGGATTACCATAATCGCGCCAGCTATCTGGGCGCTCTATTTGTTCACCATTTTTGATTTCTTGGCGGAATAGACCGTGTTCATAATGCAGACCATAGCCTACAGCTGGCATGTCGAGGGTTGCAAGCGAATCGATGAAACATGCAGCTAATCGGCCCAAGCCTCCATTACCTAGCGCCATATCTGGCTCTTCTTCCATGAGATCAGTAAGGTTAACCCCTAATTCCTTCAAGGCTTGATCGGTTTGTTCAAACAAACCTAAGTTATGTAAGTTATTGGACATTAAGCGACCCATCAAAAACTCCGCAGAGAAATAATGCACCGCACGCGTGTCGTTTAAGTAATGAGATTTTTGGGTTTTACGTAATTGTTCCAGCACATGCTCTTGCACTGAAGCGCAAGTCGCTTTCCACCATGCATGATTGTCGGCTTTGTTTTCATCAGTGCCTAATGAACAATGTAGATGTCTAACAATCGCATCTTTAATAGCTTTTTTTGATAAAGAAGACGTTTTAGAAACTGACTTTTTGATACTCACGTTACACCTCAATTTAGCTTTATTTGGATGTCACTTATCTAGACATACTCTGTCTAATAATGGTTTTAAATGACGTAATAAAATTACAGATAAATTCAATGAGATAGTTTTAGCAGGATTTCCCACTAACTTTTGTTAAATAAATGTTAAATAAGCAAATAAATATACGTTCTCGCACTTTAACCCGTATATTTATTACATTAAACTAACAACGCATCTTTATTATTTACACATTCGCGACTTTAAACACTTGTGCTACTAACGTACGGGCTTCTTTAACTAGTAAATCGAGGTGTTCGGAGCCATTAAAACTCTCGGCATATATCTTGTAAATATCTTCTGTGCCAGATGGGCGCGCCGCAAACCAGCCATTTTTGGTACTCACTTTCACTCCTCCGATAGCTGCATTATTTCCTGGAGCATGAGTTTGAATATCAGTGATAATCTCACCTGCCAACTTGGTAGATTGAATAACACTTTTATCCATTTTGCTTAATACTTGTTTCTGAGCGTGGCTAGCTGCCACGTCAATGCGAGTATAAATAGGTGATGAGAACCGCTCGGTAAGTGCCTGATAGTGTTCACTGGGATCTTTACCCGTTACCGCTATAATTTCAGCTGCCAGTAAGCATAAAATGATCCCATCTTTATCCGTTGCCCATGGCTTGCCATTGCGACGTAAAAATATTCCACCTGCACTTTCTTCGCCAGCAAAACCAATTTCGCTATTCAACAAGCCTTGTACAAACCATTTAAACCCTACTGGCATTTCTGCTAATTCACGGCCTAAACCTTGCACGACTCGGTCAATCATACTGCTTGACACTAAAGTTTTACCAACCTTGATATCTTGTGGCCAATCTGTTCTGTGTTGATATAAGTATTGAATAGCCACAGCCAAGTAATGGTTGGGGTTCATCAAGCCATTTTTTCGAGTCACTATGCCATGACGGTCGAAATCAGGATCGTTGCCAAAAGCGATATCAAATTTATCTTTTAAATCAATCAAACCAGCCATGGCATAAGGTGATGAGCAATCCATACGGATTTTTCCATCTTTATCTCGGCGCATAAAACCAAACTGCTGATCAACATCGCGATTCACCACTTCGATGTTTAATCCATAGCGTTTGGCTATTTTATCCCAGTAACCTAAACCTGCCCCCCCAAGAGGATCGGTGGCTAATTTCAGCCCTGCTTTGGCGATGGCTTGCATATCGATGACTTGGTCAAGTTGTGCAATATAATCTTCGGAAAAGTCTATCTCTGTTACGTAAACAGAGTCATAGGCATCGGCTAGGCTCATACGTTTCACACCAGCCATATCGTTGCTAATGATTTCATTAGCACGTTGCTGGATGAGGTTAGTAACATCGCTATCTGCAGGTCCACCGTGTGGCGGGTTATACTTGAAACCGCCGTCTTCTGGTGGATTATGTGATGGCGTGATCACTACGCCATCAGCTTGGCCTTTTGTGGGATCAACATGATGCTGTAAATTATGCTGTAAGATAGCGTGAGAAATAACGGGTGTTGGGGTGTAGCCACGATCTTCTTGAACCACTAAATAAACACCGTTTGCCGCCAACACTTCGACGGCTGTTGAAAAGGCGGCTTCAGATAAGGCATGTGTATCCATACCCATATATAGCGGACCTGTAATATTTTGCTCTTGTCGAAATTCTGCTAACGCCTGACAAATAGCGGCGATATGCATATCGTTAAAAGTGTTTAAAAATGAGCTACCACGATGTCCCGACGTACCAAAAGACACAGCCTGGGTAATATCACCTTTTATTGGTTGATGGGTATAATAGGCGCTGACCAACTTAGCAACGTTGACCAACTGCTCTTTACTTGCGGGTTTCCCCGCTTCTGGATGTAGAGCCATAACGATCCTTATTTTTATTGGATATGTTCAGGAGCAAATATTGTGAGTAATTTTTCTATTTCAGATAAGTTAAATCCTACTTGCTCAGCGACTTCTTTGAGCATGTTGATTTTTTTAACTGTATTGTTATTAGTGATCACCCAATAGCGAGAGCTAGGTACATTTTTAGGGTTGGTGCTGCTACCAGTAGCCAAAAGTGTATCTTTGTCAGTAGCAAAATACGTTCTATTGCGCCCGCTTATGCTCAACACCCTGCTGAATCTATGGGCATTATGTTTATGAATAGTCGATAAAACCAGTAACCATCGCTCCACTATTTTAGGAATAGCTTGTAATCGTTGTGCTTCAAGTTCATTCAACACCGCCGAGGCTTGGCAAAGCTGATTTGTGCTATCTGCCAAGTTAGCATTATTGTTGGTGCCACTATTAGTGTCATTGCTGTTAAAAGTTTTAAAGGTGTTAGAACTGCTAAGAGTGCTAGGACTGCTAGGAGTGTCAACACTTTTAACTGTTTCAGCTATTTTATCAGGGGGGCTAATGTGAGTCGTGTTGTCATTCATGCTATCAGTAGAATAATCCAGAGTATCTGTATCAACTCGGGTATCTGGTTTAATAACAGTTAGCGACTTAGGCATAACTAATCGGCGTAAAATATCTGAGGCACTTTCACCAATGTCTTGAGTCTGTGAAGCAATAAAGTAGTAAAGGTCGTCTTCTATTTGAATACTTTTCATTAAATTAAATTTTAAACAGTGCACATAACTAATATTATACGGATTGACGCAATCAATTCATCGATTAATTACGTTTCATACGTAAGTATTAGCTAAACCATCAAAAAACCACTTAATTTACGCTAAAATATTGCTCCACTCATTATAACTGATCCTTTGGATACCATTACCCAATGCTCCACAACAAACTGGCTATGGCCATAGAACAATCTTGCCAAGTATTAATTGGCAAACAACAGCCAATTAAATTAGCGCTGACGTGTTTGTTAGCTAATGGCCATTTATTAATTGAGGATCTACCTGGTATGGGTAAAACGACCTTGTCACACACTTTAGCTAAAGTATTAGGACTAGAATATTCACGTATTCAGTTCACGTCGGACTTATTACCAGCAGACATGTTAGGCATCAATATTTTTGATAACAACGAACAAACGTTCCGTTTTCACCCTGGGCCTATTTTTAATCAGTTAGTGTTAGCGGATGAAATTAACCGAGCAAGTCCTAAAACCCAAAGCGCATTGCTTGAAGCCATGGAAGAAAAGCAAGTCAGCTTGGATGGTAAAACTCGTCCACTGCCTTCACCATTTTTTGTCATAGGTACGCAAAACCCAATGCATCAATCAGGGACCTACCCTTTGCCCGAGTCCCAATTAGATCGTTTTTTAATGCGTATCCAGTTAGGATATCCTGACAAAGAAGCAGAAAAAAGTATGTTGAAAGCACAACAGGGAAATATTCAGCAGGCAGTAAAAACGGTGATGAACGTTACTGAATTCATTGAGTTACAAGATGCAGCACGGCAAGTATATGCATCAGACAAATTGCTCGATTATATTTTACATTTAGTCACCTACAGCCGTGAAAGTAACCAATTTGCTAACCCGTTATCGCCACGGGCAACCAAGGCGCTTTTAAGCTCAGCTAAGGCGTGGGCTTTTATTAATAATAGAGATTTTTTGATCCCAGAGGATGTACAGGCCATATTGCCAGCAGTGGCGGAACATAGATTACGTAGCGCTTCAAGCGACTTTAGCACTCAAGGAAGTTTAAGCAAAATCTTACTCGAAGCTGTCGATCCTGTTGCAGCTTAAATACTACTATGAAATCTTTGTTGTGAAAGTTGCTATAAGAGCAGCTGAGAGAGTAGCTGCGAAAGCGACTATAAAAATAGCGGCGAGCGTTGTTGCTGGGATATTAGTATGAAAATGTTACAACGTTACTGGGACAAGTGGCTAAATAAGCGTATTCCTGCGGCTACACAACACCAATTGAACCATCAAAACATTTTTATTTTCCCAGCTAAGTTTGGCTTATTCTTTTTGTCTTTGTGTTTACTGTTGTTTTTACTTGGCACCAACTATCAAAATAATGTGATGTTGTTACTGTGCTACTTTTTGTTGGCGTTATTTTTAATTAACTTATTAGCCAGCTATATCAACTTTGCCCAAATCGATTTACAAATCGGCAAGTGCCCTGAAGTGTTTGTGGGTGACAATTTAACCATTCCTTTGTGGTTAAATGCCAACAATCATGACACTTGTCCTACAAATGGATTACTTTATTTTAAACTCCAAGTTGTTGAACATTTACCCCTTAAACACACCAAACGACAGCGTAGTCAGTCAGTGACACGAATCGATGTCAATGACGATGCATTTTCTAATCCAATTAATCTAAGTCAAAAGTGCCAACAGCGTGGAAAATTGACATTATCTAGAGTCACAGTAGAAAGTTTTTATCCTTTAGGCTTATATCGTTGTTGGACACATTTAGCTTTTATCCACAATGTGAGCGTTTTTCCAAAACCTGTACCATGTGAGATACAACTGTATGCTAATGAGCACCATAGCACTAAAAAAAGTACTCAATGGGGTAATGAACAATCTGGACATGACGATTTTTCCCATCTTAAGGCCTATCAGTTAGGCGAGTCATTAAATCATGTCGCATGGAAACAGTTAGCTAAAGGTCGGGGTATGGTCAGTAAACAATTCACGGCTGCTGGCCAGCATATAGGTTGGCTTAAATTGTCTTTTGAACGTAAGAACCACGCTTTATCGCAATCCAATGCTGAGTCAGAAAAGCTAGCAAATAAAGTAACGTTAAGTAAAGTGATGTTAAATAAAATAGCGTTAAATAAAGAGGTATTGAATAAAATCGCGTTAGATAAAGAACTTGGCGAATTGTGTTATCAGGTCATTGAATTGAGCCGCACTCAGCGAACGTTTGGCTTAGATCTAGGCGTGCAGTGCATCGCCCCCAGTAGGGGTGCTGAGCACCGACTTGCTTGCTTACATGCACTTGCTTATTTTCCTGACTTTTTATGAATTATCCTAAGTGCCCCTAAATTCCTCCAGTGAAATGGAGTAGATTGAATCGAATTGAATGGAGTAAATCGAAGTGAAGTACAGTGAGTGCAGCCAATATGTTTATCCGCTTTAAACAAAAAACTCATAACCTAAGCATCACACAATCTTCTAGAAATGTTGCATTGTTATTATTGGCTGCAGTGTTAGTAGGTGTCAGTTTTAGTCTTTTCGCTTCAGTAATCACCTGGATATTATTATTGGTCACTTGTGGCGCTGTGCTCAGAGTTGAGATTTATTACCATTATTACAGACATTTACCATCCACTCGTGCCTTAAACTTATTAGCCGTGTTAAGTACTTTAGGTCTCATTTATACCACTTTAAATACTGATTTATTGTTTGGGATGGTCAATTTGTTGATCCTCGCCTGTGCATTGAAACTTATGCAAATGCATAGTCAAAAAGATGTTTATCAACTAGTTATTAGTTTGTTTTTTTTAATGGGTTATGGACTTGTTTTTAATCAATCTATCGGCTTCAGCCTCTTTTATGCCTTGATGTGTCTACTGCTCTTATTAAGTTTGGCTTGTTATCATGCGCCATCAATCACTATACAAAAACACTTAAAAACAGTTTCTATATTAAGTGTACAGGCACTACTAGTAAGCCTATTGATGTTTTTGGTGCTGCCACAATTGCCACCGCTGTGGCATACACTCAAAATCAATGCTGCAAAGACAGGACTATCAGAGCAGATTACCCCAGGTGATATTGCGGCCCTGTCTCAATCAAGTGAATTAGCTTTTCGTGCAACCTTCAGCAACGCCCTACCCACCCCACAGCAGCGTTACTGGCGAGTGATCGTGATGGAAGACTTTGATGGCAAAACATGGAAAGTACACCCCTATCGTCGAAAAATGCGTGAGTTTCAATTACAAAGAAAGTTACAGACAGATTTACGTGCAGAATTACGTACAGGGCCACAAAAAAAAACCCGAAAAAGACAGCCATTTATGCCTACGCTGACTGGTCCTTTTTTTAGTTATGAAGTGATGGCAGAGCCCAATTACCAATCTTGGTTGTTTGCAATAGGCATAGCGGTGCCGACAGGGCCTCAAAACATCAGAGATATCATCTCAAGTGATGATTTTTTGTTATTCAATCGCCGGCCAGTTACGACTAGATATCAATATACAGTGCGTTCATATTATCAAGCATTAGCCAGTCAGACGCTTACTGAAACTGACAGACAAATTAATCTAACGTTACCGGAAAACGGTAATCCCCAAATAAAACAATGGATCGCTAAGCTGCGCCAACAATTTAAAGACAACAATCACTTTACAAAAGCAGTGTTACGTCACTTTATTGATAACCCTTTTGTTTATACGCTGCGCCCTAACGTGATGTTAGTTGATCCTGTTGACCGTTTTTTATTTGATGAGCAGGCAGGATTTTGTGGCCACTACGCCGGCGCATTAGCTTATGCGCTTCGATTGGGCGGTATTCCTACGCGTTTAGTCACTGGGTATCAAGGCGGTGAATCAGTGAAAAACATCGATGGATCAGCTTACTTGAGTGTTTATCAATACGATGCCCATGCATGGGTAGAAACATGGAATAATGAATTAGGCTGGCAACGTATCGATCCAACAGCCTTGGTATCGCCAGATAGAATAGAACTGGGTTTACGACAAGTCATGCAAGAAGAAGGCAGTTTTTTAGCTGATTCCCCTTTTGCTCTTGCTAGACTCGGCGATATAACGTGGCTAAATGATGTAAGACTTTTCTTAGTAAACATCGACTATCACTGGAGTCGTTGGGTATTAGGGTTTAACGGTGAAAAGCAGCGCGACTTATTTAAATCAATCTTAGGAAAACTCACCCCAGAGCGTTTATCTTTATTGGGCTTAGGACTGCTATTCACTGTTAGTTTATTACTGGGCTTATTTTTTGTTCCACACTATTTAAAAAATCGTTTAAGTACCACACAACGTTTGTACTTAGCGTCGCTCAGTGCTTTTGAAAAAGCTGGGACTGCAAGAGCCATTTGGCAAGGACCCAGCGACTTTAGTCAACAAATCAGCAAGCACTACTCACATAAGGTCAGTGAGCCCTTTTTTCATATTACCCAACACTATTTACGGTTAACCTATCGGCATCAGCAAGCTTGTGAAGTATCAGCGCCTAGTACAACACAATGTCATCGTATGATGCGTCGCCATCTGGCTCAGTTGAAAACCCAGTTGTCACGGATAAAACATAAAGTATAGAAAATAACCGTCGCTGCCTTAGCGATAATCCAATTTTTATGGCATAATTTGCGCCGAATTTTTCGCCGTATGTACGTGATGAACTTCAAAGTACGTACGGTAACAATAGTTGAACATAAAACTGGGGTACCAACATTGCTAACGACTGCAAATATTACAATCCAATTTGGCGAAAAGCCATTATTTGAAAACGTCTCAGCCAAATTTGGCAACGGCAATAAATATGGCCTGATTGGCGCAAATGGTTGTGGTAAGTCAACCTTTATGAAAATCATTGGCGGTGACTTAGAACCATCTGGTGGCAATGTATCTGTCGATCCAGGTGAACGAATTGGTAAACTAAAACAAGACCAGTTTGCCTACGAAGAATACAGCGTTATTGACACAGTTGTGATGGGGCATGGCGAACTGTGGAAAGTTAAAGTTGAACGTGATGCCATTTATTCTAATCCTGATATGACCGAAGAAGACGGTATCAGAGTGGCAGACTTAGAATCTGAATTTGCCGAAATGGATGGCTACACCGCAGAATCTAGAGCCGGTGAGTTACTGATTGGAGTGGGGATCCCTGTTGAGCAACATTTCGGCCCTATGAGCGAAATCGCCCCAGGCTGGAAACTTAGAGTGTTACTGGCTCAAGTACTCTTTTCTGACCCAGACATTATGCTGCTGGATGAGCCTACCAACAACTTGGATATCAATACTATCCGCTGGTTGGAAACGGTGCTCAACGAACGTAACTGCACCATGATCATTATTTCTCACGATAGGCATTTTCTAAACTCTGTTTGTAGTCATATGGCAGACATCGACTATGGCGAAATTCGTTTGTTCCCAGGTAACTACGATGAATACATGACAGCAGCCACGCAATCCCGTGACCAGCTGTTATCCGACAATGCTAAGAAAAAAGCCCAAATATCTGAATTAAAGGCATTTGTGAGTCGCTTTTCAGCCAACGCATCAAAGTCGAAACAAGCCACATCACGAGCCAGACAGATTGATAAAATTCAGTTAAATGAAGTCAAGCCATCTAGTCGACAAAATCCATTTATCCGTTTTGAAGAAACCAAAAAATTACATCGCTTAGCGGTTGAGGTAGAAGGTTTAGCCAAGACATACGATACTCAGCTATACAAAGACTTAGATTTGATGATCGAAGTCGGTGAAAGAGTCGCCATTATTGGGCCAAACGGCGTGGGTAAAACTACTTTGCTAAAATGCTTAGTAGGTGACACTGATTTAACAGCCGGCAGTATCAAATGGTCTGAAAACAGTAACATCGGTTATTACGCTCAAGATCATGCTTCTGACTTTGAAGAAGACAAGACATTGATGGATTGGATGTATCAATGGGCCCAAGAAGGCGACGACGAACAGATTATGCGCGGTACCTTGGGAAGATTATTATTTTCACAAAATGATATTAATAAATCAGTCAAAGTCATTTCAGGTGGTGAACAAGGGCGTATGTTGTTTGGCAAATTAATGCTTCAAAAGCCCAACATACTTGTGATGGATGAACCAACTAACCACTTAGATATGGAATCCATCGAGTCTTTGAACCTAGCGTTAGAAAATTACAAGGGCACCTTAATTTTTGTCAGCCACGATAGAGAATTTGTATCCACCGTTGCTACACGTATTATTGATATGAAACCAGATGGCATTGTTGATTTTAAGGGTGACTATGACAGTTACTTGGCGAGTCAAGGGGTTTAATGGCCGCTGGGTGTTAAGAGCGCTGAGCTCATAAGACATTAACGACAGTCTGTAGCTGAAGAAAAAGTTCGTCCAATGTAAGGGAGTAACAATAGTTACTCCTTTTTTAATATTGTAGAGATGTAATTTTAAACACAATTTACTAACAAATTCCTAGCGGTTACTAGTGCGCTTTTGATTAGTGCGCTTTTAATTAAGGTGCTTACATCGAAACTATTTTGTCGTGTTTGAATCTGCTAACATTCATAATATTGTTTATTTAAATCAAAGATTAACGCACCTAAGATAAAATGAGAAATACACGTTTTGTAAGCTACTTCACGATTTTACTGATATTACTTCAGTCATTTTCGGCTGTCGCCAATTCGTTAGACTTTCATGCGACTGATCCACAGCACCTCGTAGAGGTACATCAACATTCAGATAATAATAATGTTGCTGATGTTGATAGCTTGGATAGAGAGCCTTTTCATCGATTTATGAAAAAACCCAATGACGCTAATGACTTTAATAATGTTAGCGACGCTAAAAATGTCACTACCAGTTATCATAATCCAACTGACTGTCACCACTGCGGTCACTGCAACGGCACCCACATTCAATGGGTGGTCCAACATACCCTACAAAGTAATCACGTAGCACAGCAATCCCATCAATTTTATTATTTAAGAACAGCTATTGACGCTCCGGTCAATCAGCTATTACGCCCCCCAAGAGCTTAGTCCTGTTACTAATTGAAGCTTACATCTTAAACATTTTTTGAGATGCACAGTCGGTTTAAATTTTATTAGGATCAACAATGAATATTTCTTCTTCAAAGAAGCATCTGCGCCTGTGGGCGTGGGGCTTAATCAGTTTACTGACTTGTATCAGTAGCAATACTCACGCAGTGCTAAATATTGCAAACAGTGCAAATACTGCAAACAGTACAAATACAGTAAAAAATAATTTTCCATTAACCCTTAACAGTGCCATCAAACGCACACTGATTAACAATCCGCAATTACATGAATTTGATTTCAAACAGCAAATAAATACTGGTGAAGCAACAACAGCAGCATTAAAGCCAGGTTATGCGCTAGGTGTCGAGCTAGAAAACTTACTCGGAAGCGGCGATGTGTCTGGTATTAAGGACGTGGAACTAACGCTCACTTTATCGTCTGTTATTGAGTTAGGTGACAAAGTCGTCGCTCGTAAAAACGTTTCTGAGGTTAAACAGCAAATGCTTATGGCGCAAAGAAAACTGCGTACACTGGATATTTTAGCTGAAGTCATGCGCCGATATATCGATGTATTGGCTGAGCAAGAAACTCTGCATGTAGTGAACGATGCAGAACAGCTTGCTCGCTATACTTATCAAGCTGTCACACGAAGAGTAAAAGCAGGCGCGTCTCCTATTGTAGAGCAAAAACGTGCTGAGGCTGCCTTAGCCTTAGCAAGGCTAGATGTATTGACGGCTAAGCAGCGTTTACAAACCAGTATTAAAAGCCTGTCGATTATGTGGGGAGAGCAACAACCTAGGTTTACTCAGGTACAAGGTGATTTATTCTCACTGCCACCAGCGCCATCATTCCCAACACTTATCGCAGCACTTTCGAGCAGTCCTCATATCCAATTATTTGCACACAGATCACGCGTGCGAAATGCACAGCTTAGATTAACTCAGGCAGCTAACCAACCGGATATTAGTTGGACTGCCGGTATTCGAAGCATAAGTAGTATAGATGAGACAACATGGGTCGCCGCTGCAAGTGTGCCTTTATTCAGTGAAAATAGGAACTTAGGCGAGTATACAGCGCAAAAGGCTAGACTTGATCAAATTGAGCAGCAAAAGCAGACTAGTCTACGCCACTTATATCATCAAATTAATCAAGCACTGGATGCGCGAAATCGTGCGCTGCTAAAAGTGTCTACTTTTCAACAATATATAATCCCACCACTTAAAGAGGCTTTAAAGTTAGTTGAAAAGGCTTACTCAGACGGACGTTTCAGTTATCTAGAATGGGTATCCACTCGAAAAGAGTTACTCGATGCCCAGCACGCCTTAATTCAATCAGCAAAACAGGCCCATCAACGAGGTGCAGATATCGAGGCTTTAACCGGTATATCCATTGTCTCGGTACCACGTGACATTCCTTCCCCCATTTTAAAAGAGCAATAAGCGTGAAAACATCCAATCAAAACACTCACTGTTTGACAAAAAAAGAAATATTTAACTGGATAACCATCTTGATAACCATCTTGATAACCATCTGGATAACGATACTGTTACTGCTGCCTTTTATGACACTCGCCAGCGAAGGCAACCACAAAACAGACGTTGTGGTGATATCGGATACCATGGCAAGCGCATCAGGTATAGAAACGGTGCCGGTATCTGCTGGGCAGGTACATAGCCTTGCGATCTTGTTTGGCAATATCACCACCGATCCTGGTTCGCTTAGTCATATTCGAGCCAGATTTGACGGTGTAATTTCAGATGTCACGGTGAATCTCGGCGATAAAGTCCAGTCTGGTGATACATTAGCAATGGTAGAATCAAACGAAAGCCTTAAACGCTATCAAGTCAACTCACCATTTAGCGGCACAATTATTGGTAGACACGCTAATACTGGAGAGCTATCTAACGGCCAAATTCTATTTTCAGTCGCAAACTATGATGATGTATGGGCGCAGCTAAAAATATTTCCTCAGCAGCGCGCCGCCATTCAATCAGGTCAAAAAGTGTGGCTCAATAATGCGGGCTTTATCCAGAAGTCATCTGTCAGCCATACCGCCCCTTCACCTGAGGGCAAACCTTATACTTTGGCGTTTGTGAAGCTAAGTAATACAGATGGTAACTGGCCCGTTGGTGCATTAACTCAAGCCCAGATTAAAACAGCCACTAAAGACGTTGCGCTGCTTATCCCTAAATCAGCTATTCAGCAATATAAGCGAAAAAAAGTCGTTTTTGTAAAAATAGGAAACGAATATCATCCTCGGCCTATTATCTTAGGTTTACGTGATAGTGAAAACGTTGAAGTATTACAAGGTCTATTAAAAGATGAGTTAATTGTTAGCCAAAACAGTTATTTAATAAAAGCTGATTTAGAGAAATCGGAGGCAGGTCATGACCATTAACCTCTTGCTACAAATGAAAGTTGTTGAGTCTATCTCTCATCACATCCTAAGCATTGGAGCTAAACATGATTGAATCAATACTGCGGCTCTCAATTGAAAAGCGAGGCATAGTGATGATGCTGATCCTCCTTGTCACTGGGCTTGGACTATGGAGTTATCAGAAGTTACCCATTGATGCGGTGCCCGATATTACTAACGTACAAGTGCAAATTAATACACAAGCACAAGGTTACTCTCCGCTGGAGACAGAACAAAGGATCACCTTTGTGGTGGAAACAGCGTTGGCAGGGTTGCCTAATCTGTCCTACACCCGCTCACTGTCTCGATATGGTTTATCTCAGGTCACAGCTGTGTTTGATGAAGGCACTGATCTTTACTTTGCCAGAAACTTAATTAACGCCCGATTAGGTGCGATAAAAAGCCAACTACCCCAAGGACTAGAGCCTGAAATGGGTCCCATTGCCACAGGTTTGGGCGAGATATACATGTACACCCTAAGTGCAACGGATGATGCACGGCAAAGTAACGGTCAACCGTTTAATGCTATGGCGCTTCGAGAGATACATGATTGGGTTGTTAAACCACAGCTCGTATTGGTCAAAGGCATAACAGAAGTCAACGCTATCGGCGGTTATACCAAGCAGTATCATGTTAACCCTGACCCACAAAAAATGCTTAATTTTAAGCTCAGCATGCAAGATTTACTGACTGCACTGCAGCGAAACAATAGTAACCAGGGAGCCGGATTTGTAGAGCGTAATGGACAGCAAGTATTGATACGTTCTCAAGCTCAACTTAAAACAACTCAAGACATTGGAAATGTTGTGGTGAAGCTGATTGATTCGGTTCCAGTGACAGTTAATGATATCGGCAGGGTCACTATAGGTAAGGAACTTCGCACTGGAGCCGCGACTCGTGAAGGACGAGAAACGGTATTAGGCACCGCGATGATGTTAGTGGGAGAAAATTCACGTGCGGTTTCCTTAGCCGTGGGTCAAAAAATGCAAGATATTCAGACAAGTTTGCCTGATGGCGTACTTATCCAGTCTGTTTATGACAGAACCTTATTAGTGGATAAAGCCATCAATACCGTGCAAAAAAATCTGCTTGAAGGTGCGCTGTTGGTGATCGTCATCTTATTTATTCTTTTGGGTAACGTACGCGCAGCGCTGATCACTGCAGCGGTCATACCGCTGACAATGTTAGCGACAATAACAGGCATGGTACAAACTGGTGTTTCAGCCAATCTGATGAGTTTAGGTGCACTTGATTTTGGATTAATTGTAGATGGTGCGGTGATCATTGTTGAAAACTGTATTCGGCGATTATCAGAACAGCAAAAGCGCAGCGGTATAATTTTAGCACTTAAAGACAGATTAGAATTAGTCTTTGAAGCCACTAACGAAGTCATCCGACCTAGCTTGTTTGGCGTGCTCATTATTACAGTGGTGTATGTTCCACTGTTTTCGTTGTCAGGTGTAGAGGGTAAAATGTTTCACCCCATGGCTGCAACCGTCATTATAGCATTGCTAGCTGCTATGGTATTTTCCATCACTATTGTGCCAGCGGCAGTGGCGATGTTCTTAAGTGGGAAGATTAGCGAAAAAGAGAGTCCTATTATCACAGGCGCTAAGTATATTTATCGCCCTTTATTATTGGCAGCATTAAAGTTTCGTTGGTTAGTACTTGTAGTGGCAAGTATATTAGTCGTTATCAGCATCGGGGTGGCGTCTCGCTTAGGCTCTGAGTTTATACCACAACTCGACGAGGGTGATATTGCACTACACGCGATGCGCATTCCAGGAACGGGTATTGATCAAGCCATTGATATGCAAAAGTTGCTTGAATTAAAAATGATGGAATATGCTCAGGTTAAGACAGTATTTGGCAAAACAGGTACCGCTGAAGTAGCAACAGATGCTATGCCACCCAATGTGACTGACACCTTTGTGATGCTAAAGCCCAGAGAGTTATGGCCAGATCCCAGTTTAACTAAACAAGATTTTGTTACCATGCTCGAAAAGGATTTAACTAAATTACCAGGTAATAATTACGAATTTACGCAACCCATACAGATGCGCTTTAACGAATTGATCAGCGGGGTGCGTTCAGATCTTGGGATCAAGTTATTCGGTGACGATCTAGATACCTTAGTTGCATCTGCATCTGAAATTTTGACAGTATTGCAAACTATTGATGGTGTATCCGATGCTCGTTTAGAGCAGGTCGATGCCGTGCCCATATTTACTATTAACCCAAAACCGGTCATGTTAGCGCGCTATGGATTAGATGTAACAGACTTACAAACGTGGTTACATACAGCTATTGGTGGTAAAGAAGCAGGATTAATATTTGAAGGTGATAGACGCTTCAGTTTAATGGTGAGATTTGATGAAGAGATTCGTTCAAACCTAGATGCATTAGCAGATATTCCGATAGTTACCAATAACGCTGAATATGTACCGCTTGCAGAAGTGGCAGAACTAGATTTCACATTGGTGCCTAGCCAAATCAGCCGAGAAAACGGTAAACGTCGTGTGGTTGTCACAGCTAATGTAAGGGAACGCGACTTAGGTTCATTTGTGCAAGAAGCTAAGGTAAAAATAGCCCAACAAGTAGACTTGCCAGCAGGTTATTGGTTGGACTACGGGGGCACATTCGAACAATTACAAAGTGCCAGTCAACGGTTGTCAGTTGTTGTGCCCGCTACCTTATTTATCATTTTAGCTTTGTTAGTGATCGCCTTCGGTTCAGTCAAGGATGCTTTGATTATATTCACTGGTGTCCCACTTGCCTTAACAGGTGGGATCTTTGCGCTTTGGTTCAGAGACTTGCCATTGTCCATATCAGCGGGGGTAGGATTTATAGCTCTTTCAGGTATTGCTGTACTCAATGGGCTGGTAATGCTGTCGTTTATCAAACAACGCTTATTAGAAACAGGTGAGTTGCTCAATGCTATCGTTGAAGGCTCAATGACTCGACTTAGGCCGGTGTTGATGACAGCGCTTGTGGCTAGTTTAGGGTTTGTGCCTATGGCAATAAACGTAGGTACAGGTGCCGAAGTGCAGCGCCCCTTAGCAACCGTTGTAATTGGCGGTATTATATCGTCAACTATACTCACATTGCTGGTACTGCCAGTACTTTACCGCTTAGTGTATTGGAAAAAAGCCAGTTAAAAAAATATAATGCCCTCGGTGATGTTATCGAGAGTTGGTGCAGCTAGTTAACGAAGTTTGAGGTTTGAAGCTTTAGGTTTGAGGTTTGAGGTTTGACTTCAGGCTTCGATGTTGCTCAAAGCCTAATTCGAGCTTATTTTGTTAGAGAAAAGTATTAGATCTAATGTTATTTAAGTCAAAAATGTAGTTTTATTGTTTCACTTTTACCTTGTGGTTCGGATCTAGAAACTTGAAGTGAGTAACTTCTGAGTAACTCATAAGTAAATCATAAGTAAATCATAAGTACCAAACTGAAAAAACCGGAATAATCCGGTTTTTTCGTATTTTGAGAAATTGGCTTCTACTTAATATTCAGTAACCAAGACACAAATTGTTTTGCTTCAGAGGTGTTTGCAAAAATGCCCATTTTCTGACCATACTTGTCGGCAAACGCCACTTTATGTTTATTCACAGAGATATTGTGCACTGGGCACATTACCGAAATCTGTGTTCCGTTATATGTATAAGACATAATAAAACTCATTAAATATGACTATTTCATGCTTCATAAAATGAAGTCACTCATAGTTAAAACTAAAAATAAGCTCATTACAGTTTTGACGATACTACTAAAACCTTAAGTTTTTGTTCGATGAGACATCTGCAAATTTTGTTTGCTACGATGTTTAGTACCCATTAATTCGTCGTACGATAATTCAGCTTGTTATTGCAATTCTTTAAGTTTGTACCTGTTTAAGTCGCACTTAAATGTTGCGTTTTTAATGTTGGCTGACTGGATCAAGGAAAGACATAACATTGGAGGTTTGCATAGAGAGATATTCAACAAACCGTAAAACAACATACTTACCTTTAATTAGTTAGTCAACAGTTAATTAGACTAATTGGTCTACTATCAGTCAATAATTTAATCTCTTAAAGGTGTTACCATCTATTCATTCACAAGTTAAGAGTGCTCTACTATGGAAAAAATAGCGATTTTTGTTGACGTGCAAAACATTTACTACACCACTCGTCAAGCCTACTCTCGACAATTTAATTATCGCCGCTTTTGGCAACATATTAGTCATCAAGGCGATATCATCATGGCCAATGCTTACGCTATTGACAAAGGTGATGAACAGCAGCAAAAATTTCAAAGCGCTCTTAAGCATATTGGTTTTGATATAAAATTAAAGCCGTACATTCAGCGCAGTGATGGTTCAGCCAAAGGTGACTGGGATGTAGGCATTGCGATAGATGTGTTGGAAGCTGCCGAGAATGCAGATACTATAGTGTTATTATCAGGTGACGGGGATTTTGACTTATTACTTAAAAAAGTGAGTCAAAAATATAGCTGTAAAACCCAAGTCTATGGTGTACCTCAACTTACCGCCGCATCGTTAGTGAATGCAACCGATGAGTTTTTCAAAATAGAAGCTGATTTATTACAGTAAGATGTTATATCAAACTAGCTGCAGTCCATGCCAAGAAATAGGCCAGTAATCTGTAACTTACAAATAACCCCCAAGCTATCTTGCCACTGCCTGTTTCCCCTTTAATCGTGGCGACTGTTGCAACGCACTGCAGTGCCGCTACGTAAAATAACATCAAACCAACGCCTGCACCTGAAGCAAGGCCATCTTGCTGAATATTGGCAGCTAAGCCTACTATATTTTCATCCGCGCCTTGAATGCCAAATAAAGTACCTAGCGCTCCAACAAATACCTCGCGTGCTAAAAATGACACGAGTATCGCCACACCATAACGCCAATCCAGTCCTAGGGGTTCGAAGACAGGTTCGATCCATTGCCCTATTACAGCTAGATACGACGACTGTAAGTCACCGTTTTGTGGAAAATAGTTTAAAAATCATATGACTACCGATACAAAATGAAAAATGAAAAATGAAAAAGGTAATACCCTGTAAGTTTATCAGCCCACCGAAATAATAAGTGTCAGGAATTAACACCACAATCAACAAAGCATAAACCGGTAAACGCGCGGAGCGTGACATCAAAGAAATAGTCATCATAGTAATAAGACGTTTACGCGGTGATTCTATGGTTCGTGCAGCCATAATTGCAGGAATAGCACAGGCATGACCGGACAAATAAGAAATAAAACGTCTACCTGACAAACCAAAATAACTTAAAAGTTTGTGACAAATCAATGCGGCTCTAGCCAAATAACCACCGTCTTCAAGCAAACCAATGATCAAAGTAAGCACCATTATTTGTGGGACAAAAACCAAAAACGAACCCACACCACCAAGCTTCGTTCTAAGCGGTTAGCATCTAAGTTACACACAGTTATTGACAAAGTATCTTTTGCGTCACCTCATGTAATTTTTTGATAGCCATTTCTTGGTCTTTTGACAAACTTTTTGATGAATAGGTGTCAGAAAAGTCAATCAACTGATATTTGTCAAACTTGCCGCTTTTTAGTTCGACCGTCACACCCGGAAAATTGGCCACTTTTTGACGCTTACCTGTAAGTTGGTTAAACAGTAAACAGCAGGTTTTACCCGTATTGGGTTTACCAACCAAGATGATGCTTTTCATTGATACTTTTCAGAATGTAAAGGGCGGAACGTAAATGATTATTAAAAGCAGCTCACAGCGATAGCCGATATATGTTGTACAACTAAATTGTACGGCTTAATACGGCTAAGTTAAGTGTGTAGGATATCAGTATTAAGGCGCATTAATATTGATGCGATAGGCAATACTTTGTTCTAGTGAATATATACAATCACCAACTTGTAAACTAAAGGTCGTTTTAAAGGGCTACGTCGAAGACACCGAATGACTTGTCCAGCGGCAAAACCCATTTCATTTAGTTGGTCAAGAACTACAGGAATAAGATTAGGATCGAAACTGTCAATCAATGCAGATGCGAACGATTATCATTTATACGTTTAAAACAGCCGCTATGCAATCAAACGCATCACAAAGCGGCAAGTTTATAAGCGTTTTAGGCTTTACGTAAACGGTCAGCCACAAGGAATGCCATTTCTAATACTTGATCAGCATTTAATCGTGGGTCGCACTGCGTTTTATAGGCTTGGGCTAAATCATCATCACTGATTTTATAGGCCCCACCGGTGCATTCAGTCACGTGTTGGCCTGTCATTTCTAGGTGAATACCGCCTGCGTGTGTGCCCTCGGCTTCATGTGCAGCAAAAAACTGCTGTATTTCACTCAAGATAGCATCGAAGTTACGGGTTTTATAACCACTTGAAGCTTTGAAGGTGTTGCCGTGCATGGGATCAGAGCTCCACACTACTTTGCGACCTTCTTGTTTAACGCGGCGCAAAAGCTTAGGTAAATTATGCTCAAGTTTGTCTGCACCCATACGGGTAATTAATGTAAGACGGCCTGCCTCATTATTTGGATTGAGTGCGTCAATCAGCTGAATAAGTTCGTCTTCTTGCATACTCGGGCCTACTTTCACACCAATAGGATTGTGAATACCACGAAAAAATTCTAAATGTGCGTGATCAAGTTGACGGGTGCGCTCACCAATCCACAGCATGTGTGCTGAACAGTTATACCAGTTACCCGTTAGTGTATCGACTCGAGTTAAAGCTTGCTCGTAGTTGAGTAACAACGCCTCGTGGGAGGTATATAAGCTAGTTTCGTGCAAGGTGGGTGTATTGGTAGAGTTAATGCCCATGACATTCATAAACTCTAATGAATCTTGAATACGACTAGCAAGATCGTGGTAACGTTCTTTTAAAGGATTGTTCTCAACAAAGGCCATATTCCAGCGATTCACTTCGTGTAAATCGGCCAATCCACCTTGAGCAAAAGCACGCAATAAGTTTAAAGTAGACGCGCCACGATGATAAGCTTCAATCATTCGCTGAGGATCAGGCCTGCGTGATGCTTCGGTAAATTCAAAGCTGTTAATAATATCACCACGATAACTAGGCAATGAAATACCATTAATGGTTTCAAAATCTCCAGAACGCGGCTTAGCATACTGCCCTGCCATACGAGCAACTTTAACCACTGGGCAGCGACCCGCATAAGTTAGCACTATAGCCATTTGCAAAATAACTTTAAAAGTATCGCGAATTTTTGGCGCATTAAACTCATCAAAAGATTCGGCGCAATCTCCACCTTGCAACAAAAAACCTTTTCCTTCTGCTACATCGCCTAGTTGCTTGTATAAAGCACGAGTTTCAGCAGCAAATACCAACGGAGGGTAACCGCCAAGTGTATCTTCAACTTGCTTAAGGTGCTGTTTATCTTCATAGGTAGGTTGTTGTAAAATAGGCTTTGAACGCCAACTATCTGGTTGCCAATGACTCACGATTTTTCCTTCTAAAATAAATATAAGGTAGTCGGTTAAATTGTGAACCGACAAACTGGGACGAGAATTTAGAGGGTATGACTGTAAATTTCAATCACTAACGTGTTTATTTTTGAAATTTAAGTCGATAACTTATGACGTACTGGATTTAAGATGCCGGATCAAGCCATCAGCTCCTTGTTCAATAAGATCTAAAACATATTCAAAACCACCTTTGCCACCATAATAAGGATCAGGCACCTGTTGCTCTTCGGATTGACTAAAACTTAAAAAGAGCAGTATTTTATGTTTAAATTCATCAGGGCAAGCTTCCAAAAGGTTGGCGACATTTTCATTATCCATGCCCAGAATATAATCAAATTTTTCAAAATCTTGTATAACCACTTTGCGGCATTTTAGCCCCTTAAAATTATAGCCTTTTTCTATAGCCACGGCTTGTGAGCGTTTGTCTGGCGCTGCTCCTTGGTGATAACCAGCCGTACCTGCAGAGTCGATTTCAATGCTTAAACTATTCTCAGCACCTTTTTTCTTAAAAACGGCTTCAGCACTGGGTGAACGACAAATATTTCCTAAACAAACAAAAAGTATTGAAGGTATAGTTAATGACATTGTTTTTCCTATGATTTTTCTATGAAAAATATTCTAACTATCTATAATTGCGGCTCTAATAGTACAACGGGTTAATATAAAATGAGTGTGTCAATGTGTGTTCTAATGCTGAGCAGTTCTAGAGTCGGCAGTGAAGACTATCTACAACATGCTATTCCTATGTTGACTCAATATTTACCTCATATAAGACAACTACTTTTTATACCGTTTGCAGGCGTGTCGATTAGTTGGGATGACTACACAACGAAAGTACAAAACGCCCTACCCAACTACACGGTCAAAGGTATTCATCAATTTTCAAACCCTCGTCAAGCAATAGAAAACGCTCAGGTCATAGTAGTAGGTGGCGGCAACACTTTTAACCTACTTCATCAACTGTACCAACAAGACTTACTCGACGCAGTAAAAAACCAAGTTAATAAAGGCACACCTTACGTGGGATGGAGCGCAGGCTCAAACATATGTGGCAATAGCATTCGCACCACTAACGATATGCCCATAATCCAACCACTGAGTTTTGATGCACTTAGCTTTGTGCCGTTTCAGCTCAATCCCCACTACAGCGACTACCAAGCCCCCGGCCACAATGGCGAGACCCGTGCTCAGCGTATTCAGGAGTTTTGTATTTTAAATCCTGAGATGCCAGTAATGGGTATTCGTGAGGGTACGGCTTTATTATTGCACGGAAGCTCTTTAGTTTTGAAAGGCGAGTTGAATGGAGTGGTATTTGAAGGCGGTAAGCAAAGTGTGATTAAACCACAGCAAGATTTGAGTAGGTATTTGTCGCTTCAGTTTTGAGTCTAAGACTAAGACTCAAACTAAGCGGTTGTTTCAGATTTTTTATCACAGTCATATGAAGTAAATTCACCCACGATTTCCATCGTAGTGGCTTTCATGTCATTTAAGCCCTTGGCTTCTCAATGTAGTATTTCCTAGGACCTCAGTCATACTTTCATCTGTTCAACAGTAGACCTCAATGATAAGCTCTTTTGATGGCATGATCGTGATAGCTTTTTTTGTTGTTTGGCGATAATTAAGTAAAGCTAGAGCATGCCTTTTTCAATATACTACTGACTTTATAGTCGCACACGGCGTTACTCTTAAAGTTGGCGACTCGAGTTTCTTCGAACTCGTGACTTTTTTCGCTATAGCTACAAAAAGTAACGTAACAACAACCCGTTTTGTTTAACTCGGCGTTTTCGATAGCGTTGGCATAAATTAACTTTGTTACGACCCCAATTAATTTTTAAAGCAAGGTTTTTGTTACTTTACTCATAAGCAGAGCCATGTCGCGTGCATACAATTGTGATTGACGTATATCTAAGTCATTACTAGATGATTTGTCACCGCCCGTGGGTAATTCAATATGAAATTCAACTCCGTTTTTAATTTCGATGCACCTTATATTTCCACCATGATTTTTTACAATAGTTTTAGCTAAACTTAAGCCGATACCTAAGCCTTGACTTTCGTCTTGACCTTGGCTGTTCGACACATCTTTATCGGCACCACCAAAAAAGGGTTTAAATAACCTATTTTTTATTTTTGGCGAAATACCTCGTCCAAAGTCACGAATATTAATATGTGCAAAATAGCTATTTTGTCTAAGTTCAAGATGGATCTCACTGTTACTATGGCTATGTTCGATACTATTTTGTACACATTCTGTGATTGCACGCTTTAACCATCCAAAACTGCCATACAGGTTGCCAATAATGTCGCCTTTTTGCTTGAGTTTAATGATAATGCCTTTACTGGTGCTCATTTCACTCAGTGAGTCAATGGCACTTTGAGTAACTTCAACAAGATTGACACGTTCTTTGTTACGCATTGGGTCATCGCCATAAGTTTCTGATAACTCAAGTAGCTTTTCTATCTTAGTACTTACCTTTGTAGCACTATTAATGGTTGCTTTGACTAAAGAGTGGAAGCTTTCTTTGACGTTTGAATTATTTTCATACCCTTTGAGCATATCTGAAATAAGGAGTGCTCCTTCTGAAAAATTTTCAATAGGTGTGCGTAGTTAGTGATGAATTAATTTAAACATATTATCTTGTTGTGTCTGATACTTTAGCTTTTCAGACTCCCTTCTAATATAAAGACAAAATGTATTTTCATGTTGGAAAACAGTGTAATTGTCACTAACAGACTGCCCTATTGCATCTAATTTGATACCTGCTTTTTTTGTC
>Ga0222645_100305_pt1 | contig 28703 bp, 22 predicted proteins | sample AntAcemetagen292_FD_179881 | JGI IMG/M metagenome (GOLD analysis project Ga0222645, IMG submission 179881) | Saline water microbial communities from Ace Lake, Antarctica - #292 | ecosystem: Environmental > Aquatic > Non-marine Saline and Alkaline > Saline | place: Antarctica: Ace Lake | collected...
TTCGTAGGTCAGTTGCTTGTAAGTTTGCATCGGTGCATCTCTTGCCGGAGAAAAGTGATCAGCATATTTGCAACTGACCATTTTTTCTACCTATTTAAGTTATGCACTTACTGATTGAATCCAAGTATGGTCAATTTATCATTATTTCAAGTTATTCGTTAGGCACTCTTGTCGTCTACTTTAAGTAGCTTAATAGCTCGATAAAAAGTTCAAACAAGAGGTCAAACAAAAGGTCAAATAAAAATTCATACTTATTTCTGTATTCTTATCGCAGCGACTTACCTGCCCATTTTATCTTAGATAATTGAGGTGGGTGATCTAGCGATTAGTTTTTAGTGCCGCGCGCTGTAAGTAAATGATGATTACGATAGGTATTTGGAGACACGCCGGTCCAATGTTTAAATGCCCGAGAAAACGTTGCTAATTCCGTAAAACCCACCGCTAAACCTATTTGAGCTATGGTTAAGTTAGCCTGCTCAAAAAGGTGAATAGCCTTGTCACGCCGAGTATTGTCTTTTAATTGTTGAAAACGACTGCCTTCAATAATTAATTTTCGACGTAACGTTCTTGATGTCATATTCAGCTTTACGGCTACATTGTCGAGATTCGATTCTTTCCCCAGTAGTGAGTTTTCTAAAACCCTTAGTACCTGAGTACTGCAAGTATCGTAATAGGATTGTTTTTTAAACCATTGTAGTGGGATGTGATCAGCGTATTTCACCCACTCTTGTGCAGTTTGTACCACGGGTAAGTCTAAATATTTGCTGTCAAACACCAGCATGTTATGGGTACTTTGATAAATACAAGGGCAAGGAAACATTAATCTGTATTCTTCGTGATGAGTCGGTTTCCTATGTTTTACGTGAATTTGACTCAATGGAATGACCCTACCTACTAGCCAACTGGGAAAGCGATGACAAATTAACAACAATAATTCAATTAACAAACTATTTACTGCAATGCTCTCACTGTTTGATTTAAAGTTAGCATTTACAGTTACACGCACTTGTGAACCGCACTGCTCAGTCTTAATTTGTAATTGGTCGCCAGTTAGGCTGTAAAAAGTGTCACTATAAACCAACACTTCTTCTAAGCTTTTACATCTGATCAAGCGCTCAGCTAATAGGGTAAACATACCCAGTTTTACTTTTTGTTGGGTAAACCCTAATAATTCATCACCACTTAATCGCCAGCAGCTTTTTACAATACTGGCTAATTGAGTGGCCAGTACTCTTGATTTAGGGTGCTTTAACTGCGCGTGAGTAAGACCTGCCACAGCTAAAATTTGTTGTTCGTTGCCCCCTAAACAAACGCCATTATGTACATGTGCACTAGCAAAATAACTGGCAATGGTATGACGATTAGTAAACCTATGTTCTATGGGCATTGGTGTCCACTTTTAACAACTAAATTGCTTTTACAGAGTATTAGTGGCTTAGTTTACAATATTGATGTCCATAAATGTTAAGTTATTGGCTGTATTCATCATTGCTTATAAACGCTCATATATTGATAATAATTTACATTCAAAGCCAATGACAAGGTTCATTCATGTCCGCAACACAAAGTAGCAACAATGAAGAAATACAGATGTTTCGCGATATGGTATTACGCTTCTTAGAGCAAGAAGTACTACCGCATTACGATACATGGGAAAAGAACCATAAAATGCCTCGGGAAATGTGGAATACCTTAGGTAGTGCGGGCATGTTGTTAGTCGATTTCCCAGAAAAATACGGCGCTGCAGATGCTAGTTTTGAAGTATGCCAAATGATACAGGAAGAGATGTGCCGTTTAGGCTTTCATGGTTTAGCCACCGGCTATAACATTCATGCCAATATTGTGGCGCCTTACGTATTAAATATTGGTACCAAAGAGCAGCACGATCGTTGGCTGCCTGGCATGGTGTCAGGAGAAGTGCTAACCGCACTCGCCATGACTGAACCCGGTGCTGGTAGTGATGTAGCGGGAATGCGTACTAATGCCATCAAGGATGGTGATGAATACGTGCTAAACGGCTCTAAAACCTTTATCACTAATGGCAATGACGCCAACATGATTATTGTGTGTGCCAAAACCGACATTCATGCAGGCTCAAAAGGTATTTCGCTATTTTTAGTCGATACCAGCTTACCTGGTTTTTCCACCGGTAAACCTATTGAAAAGATGGGCCAGCATTGTAGTGATACCGCCGAGTTATTTTTTGAAAATATGCGGATCCCCAGTAACGCGTTGTTAGGTGAAGAGGGCAAAGGATTTGTTTATTTGATGCAAGAGCTGCCGCGCGAACGTTTAGGCTGCGCGGTACAAGCCATCGGTCATGCCCAAGGTGCGCTAGACTTAACGTGTGATTACGTAAAGGACCGCAAAGCGTTTGGTCAGTCAGTGTCACAGTTTCAAAATACCCGCTTTAAATTAGCACAATGTCAAACCGATCTAGAGCTGTGTCGTGCACTTTTAGAAAAACATATGGCCAAGTATAAAATTGCTGAGATGACAGTAACCGATGCTGCCATGCTAAAACTTGCTGCTACAGAAATGCAGCTCACCACGGTAAATGAATGCCTACAGTTGTTTGGTGGTTATGGTTATACTGACGAATACTCTATTTCTCGTTTTTATCGCGATGCTCGCATACAAACTATCTATGCGGGGAGTTCAGAAATTATGAAGGAAGTGATTGCTCGCGGTATTTTGGGACGCTAGAAAAATACACTTCATTTAGTAACGGGCAATAGTCATGCTTTTTGTACTAATATGGAACTAACATTGAAGGTAATGTTTTAGCTTGGATGAAAGTAAAATTCCAAGCCTTGCAACACTAACTGCAGCCATCAATATGCTGCAGTTAGCGTTACCACGACTGTGTTAGCTGTTGTGTTAGCTGTTGTGTTAACTACTATAGATACTCGTTTGGTATTATAGAAATGAGCATCACAGAAAAAGAAAATAGGCTTGATTTTTGATAGAAGCGAGGACTTCTTTCCAAATCACCTACTGACATACCCAGCTTCTATTCTTGGTGGGAGTAACACAAATCATCAAAGCAACAGCTAGTGGCACTCTTTAGTTGACATAATTGACTGTTTTTTTGTATTAATTTAGCCACGCATAGCTAAACTTCATAAACACTGAACGTTCGTTTTTAGTTAATGAAGTTAATACATCGTCTTGATAAGCTGAGTCTGAATAACCCACAAAAAACTTGGTTAAAGGGTTAAGTTTGTAAGAATATAAAAGTTGAGTTCCCAAACCTTTGCTACTGGCATCCACATCAAAGGTATAATTTTGTTGATTACGCTCAATGTCAGAATAAACCAAAATTAGACGCAAAAACTGACGCTGATTGAACTGATAGGTTGTACGAAAATCAGATAAATTTGCGGCAAACAGTTGCTGTTCGTCTACATCAAGATTTTGATAAGTATGCCGTAGTTTAAACTGTAAGCTCTTACCTATGCTCCAGTTTATTGTTGGGCGCACAAACCATTGTTTACCCAAGCGGTTGTTGTCGTAATCAATATGATCGCCATAGCGCACAAATGTGTTGATATACCACGATGAACTTGGGCGCATTTCAAAATAAAAACTACCCTGTTGCTCGGTGAATAAAGTGCTGTTGTTGGTGATACTTAGCTTACTTGGGTCGGTACGCAAGCCCACTTTGTCGCGCTCTAGCAGGCCTATTTCAAAATAGGACTGCAGTTGGCCATTCATACTCAAAGATACTTCCGCTTCTTTTTCAATCAGTTCGTTGTTATCGTTATGGCTAATATCCCAGTCGCCAGATAGTCTAATTCTATTCCACCAAGTGTTCTCGCTATACCAATTATAACCACCTTTTATAACAGACTTTTTATTGTCCGCCAAAGAGCCAAAACCTAGATCAGTACGAATACCCGCTCCGTGGTTATCTTGATATACAGCAGCATTCCAATTGCGTTCCTCATGGGCATAACTGATACGATAAGCTCTGCCGCTAAAGGCTTCAGTCTTTTTCAAACGTAAAGCGGTCTCAGAAAAATCATCATCTTGTTCACAAGCATTGTCACAAAATTCTTTGTATAGCTCTAGTGGATATTGAGTATCAGAACGTAATAACTGTGCGCGAAAAGTATCGTTATCTGTGAACTGATATTTGGCATCAACAGCATTGACGTAATTATAATAACCTGCTGCGTCGCGCAGCGTACTTGTCCAACCAACTGACAACTGCTCAGATAAATCATAACGATAACGTAAAGCTAAATTAAGTGATTCCTGCTCAAAACTAGCAACACTAGAGCCCAAATTACCGGGGACTAAAAAAGTTGTAGACTCATCATTGGCAACAAAAAAACCAAAAGTATGCTGCTCAATTCGTCCCGTTACCTTTGCCCCATAATCAGGCGCTGCCACATTACGGGTATACACTAGGTTGTAATTACTTGAAAAGTAATCAGCATTTTCTAGAAAAAACGTGCGTTTTTCATCAAAGAAAAGCGCGAAAGTGTCATTAATACTTAACTGAGCCACGTCGGCTTCTACTTGTGAAAAGTCTGGGTTAAGTGTGGCTTGTAAGGATATCTCTGGCGTGATCCCCCACTTCACATCTAAACTTATGGCTTGGTTATCTGAGTCATTCCACTCTAAACTTTGTTGTGGCCTCCGGCTTTGACCTTTGCCCAAAACTAGTGTGGGTATCAATGCCAAATTTTTACCCTGTTTGGCTTGCTTAAAACCAGCGATAGAGCCCATCTGACATAAATTACACGAGTTGTTTCGATCCTGTGGCATATTCGAAATACGTAAACGATCTGCTCTTGGGTAATAACGTACAAATTCCGCACCCCAGATTTTATTCTCGCTACCTTCTTTAAAGTTTAAAATGCGTAGCGGAATAGCCATTTCGACCTGATAACCACCAGCAACAACTTTACCTGCTGACTGCCAGATACCATCCCAACTGTCGCTTTCTGCACCCGTCATCTCGTTTTGAATTGAATCAGCTTGAATACCAAGAGGATTAACAAAAAATTGATAAGCTAAACGGCTGTCGTTATAGGTATCTAGCTTAATCCCTACTAAGTCATCACTCCATATACCATCTCGGTCTCGATAAAAAGCACTGAGGTTTTCTACCTGAGGATCTTGTGCAATAAACGACACATATAAGGTGTCGCCATTTTCAAATAATTTGACCTGAGTCGTTACCGGCGGACGAGTGTTTTCAAACGGATGCGTTACATAGTTAAGTTCTAGCTGTTTGGCTTGTTGCCAATGGGCATCATCTAACACACCATCAACCTTAATTTTTCCAGCAATATAAGGAATATCTAGTGTGGAAAAATTACCTGAAGTATCAACTTTTGAAGTATTTTGTTGAGAATAGCTAAGCTCAATGTGGGCAAGAAAAAGCAGTAAACCAATAAAAATTTGAGGCATGTATAACAGTTCCAATTAACAAAAGCATTTACCCAACACAACGTTTTGGATAGTTTGAAAAAGGGTAGACTAAATATACTGTAAAAACATATTTATGCGTTAAATCAACCTGTTAGCCAGATAAGCTGCATATATTCACATTACTCATAGTATATTTGATTACATAGCATCTTTTATTCACAGTAAAGACAAAGTAGAGAGAGAGTAATTCATGGATGTTACCAAGTAACATTGTGCTATACCGAGACTTAAATGCACTCAACCAGCAGCAACCATGCAGCATATATTGTCACCACTGGCATCAAGTCCATATTTATAAAAAGTAAATGTTTATTTAAACAAGCACAGTTTTATACCTTTAAAAGATAATCGCTCTTATCACTTCAGGTTTTAAAACTCTTTAAGGTCTTTAAAGCCCTTTGAAGCTCATCAAAACTCTTTAAGCTACCTAAGATTTTTAATCTAACTTCAATTCACGCGTCATATTTTCGTTTCTATCGCGGTGCACTATGACATCGTCTTCGATACGAATACCACCGAAAGGCCGTAAGCTATCCACAATGTTCCAATTAATATATTTGGAATTTTCACTTCGCTTTAAGTCGGCTAACAAACTATTCACGAAGTACAAACCCGGTTCAATAGTAAAAACCTGTCTGGCTTCAACAGTGCGGGTATTGCGTAGAAATGGATGAGCTTCAGGTGCTGGGTTAGGAGTTCCCCTGTCATCAGAAACATGGCCTGCTATATCGTGAACTTGAAGACCTAAAAAATGACCAATACCATGGGGGAAGAATGTGCTAACAATACCTGTTTCAAGCATGTCGTTTGCGGTTAAATTCACTATGCCTGTTTCGGATAAAAGGCCCGCAATTTGCTGATAAGCACTGGTGTGTATCTGCACATAAGATACGCCAGGTTTTAACTCATCGACACATTGTTGAGTCACTTTATGCATCGACTCAATTAAATCTGCAAACACACCACGTTCACGAGCATAAGTGCGTGTAATATCAGCAGCATAACCGTTAAAGTTTGCACCAGCATCAATCAGAAAAGAACGGTTATAGGCCGGCGCAGTAGTATCTAAGGCGGTGTAATGCAATATCGATGCATTTTCATTTAGTGCAACGATATTATGATAAGGAACTTGATTGTCACCTTGTCTGACGGCGCTCAGGTAAGCCAAATTAATATCAAACTCACTTAACCCTTGTTCAAAAGCGCTCTTGGCTGCACGATGCCCACTCACTGCGATACGATTGGCTTCACGCATACACACTAATTCATAATCAGTTTTATACGCACGCTGGTAATGAAGATAGTGCATAACTCTATCCGGATTCACTAATTCAAAACCTAAGGCCTTGGCAACATCTATATACTCACCTATGTAAGCGTATTTACTTTTATCAAAAGGTAAGTGTTTTTCTACCGCACCCGCTTGGGTTAATAATATTATATCAAATTGCTGTGCCCAAAAGTCACTTGGTTCATCGGGTACTTTATGCCAAAAGTCTTTGGGCCGATAAAATACTAACTTTGGCTTATCAACACCGTTTACTATCAACCAACAATTAGGATTATCGATGACTGGCAACCACGCCTTGAATTGTGGGTTCACTTTAAAAGGATAATGGTTGTCATCTAAAAACAAGCGTTTACCTTGCCCGGAATGGATGATCAAGCCATCAATACTTTCACGCTGCATTGCTTCACGGGTGCGCTTTTGCAATTCTGAGATATGCTGCGGGTAGGTGTGTATTAATTGTTCTTGAAGTGTTTGAGGTGCTAAAACTGGCATACCGGACTCTCATTAAAGAATATAATACTAGATTAACATAGGCGTAAGGTCTGTTGATCTTTCATATGTTACTGAAACTGTCTAACTTTTGGGTTGTATTTCCATATTAGCCAATTCCTTAAATAGATTTTCAGTGCCCCCCAAATGTTGGCTGTATATCTGCTGATAAGCCAACACGGCCTTAACATAATTACGAGTTTCTTTATAAGGAATGGTTTCTATCCATAAGTCTAACGGCATATTACCTGTTTCAGGCTGCCACTGTTTTACCCTACGCCAACCGGCGTTGTAAGAGGCAGTAACCAATATGCGGTTATTATCCATTTTGTCCATTAGATAACGCATATATTGAGTCCCTAATTCAACATTTCTGTTGGGATTGAATAAACTATTTCTTTTAACTTTTCCCTTGGTTAGATATCGGGCTGTGCCTGGCATCAACTGCATCAAGCCTAGAGCCCCAGCATGAGAAGCGGCGTCAGGCATAAAGGAGCTTTCACGTCTAATAATCGCATATGCCCAAGCAACATCAATGTTGTTTTTCTTAGCGTTAGTTTGCAGTTGGCTATCAAATGGCATTGGGAAGCGTCGGCTTAAATCATCCAGATAACCTGAGTTGGAAAAACCAAAGATAGCTTGGTCATGCCAATTCTGCTGGCTAGCAAGCACTGCTGCAGTTACCTTCTGGGGTTGGGTCAATTGACTTTGTAAGAAATACCACTCTCGCCTTGCACTTAAATTACGCCCTAACCGTCTAAATTCTAAAGCTCTTTGCGCAGAAGGCAACGCAGCTAACTCATCCATATCATGTTGCGCTATCAGTAATGGATTGTCATTTAAGCTGGCCATTTCGGACAATTTTCCACTCGCTAAGAAACCATAATAATGACGTTGTTTAGCTAACTTTTTTAAACCTTTATCTGCCAATGCTTTGGCGCCTACTTTTTCATAAGCTCTAGCTTTCCAGTATTGAAACACATTTTCATCCGCTACTTCAGCCGGAACAAAGTCGATGATGTTTAACACCTGTTGCCAATTACGCTGCCTCAATTCATGGGCTAGATGCCAGCGTAATAGTTCTGCATCAGGTTCAATAGTAATCGCTTTTTCTAACCAAACTTCAGCTTGTTCATGGTTCGCTAACGCTAAAAAAATAGCAAACCGATGAGATATTTGTTTATGTTGAGCTTTCGAAAAAACAAACTTAGTAGTTAATTTTTCCCAACTGCGTAGAGCTAGATCACGATTATTACTGACCAGACGTTTTAAACCATAAACCAGTATTTCAGTTTCTTTTTCTGAATGTTTGGCTGGAAAATTAGACAGACGAGAAACTTGGCTGGGTGAACGCCGTACTTTTAGCCAAAGATCGGCTAAATATTGCTGCTCTTTTGGCAGTAAGGTTCTTAAATAGGGTATCAGTGTATGGTTGCCACCGTCTGCTGCTAGGGAAATTCTTTTCCATACTAATTCTGATGTACGGTTACCAGCTTTTTGCCAGCGTTTAAATAATAAATCACAGTCATCGGGCTGCGATTTACCCACTACCCAAAGTTTTTCTATGAGCATTAATACCTGAATATTATACGGATCTTGCTGCTGCAAAATTTCTGCATATTTGCAATTTAAAGCAATATCACCCACATCTCGATAAAAATATATAAACAGTTCAGAACGATTTTTTTTAGCCAAATAACTCAACCATTTTTTACGCAATGGCCTATCTAGAGGAGTAGATCCATACTTGTCTAGAAATTTTTCAATTTGTTCTTTGTTCGCCATGAGGGGAAATTGACTCAAAGCTTTTAACTCAACGTAAGGTCTTAATGGGTAACCCTCTAGTTGTGTCATTATTTTTTTAAAAGTACTGCTATTTGGATTGAGTGTAAGCTTTTCTGCTTCAATAAAGAGTCTTTGCTGCTGCTCGTGGTCGAGTTTAGTCGCTGCCTGCCCTACCTGAAAAAGTAAAATGGTAGCGATGAAAAACCCAAATAAGTAACGAATAATCACGACTCTCAATCTATATAAAAACTAACTTGATATTGACGCTAATACTAGCAAACTTGTTTACCGATCAAGATGAATATTTTGAAAAAGTTATTGATTAACTGGCATGACCAGTTGAATTGATAATATTGACCCATATGTTACTAATCTTGCTTTGTTTTGTTGCAAGTTGTTAAAACTTAGGTTGCCCTTTCCAAATCTTTTAATAACAATTCATGTAATCTGTATTCGGAGGGCCATTGGCCTCCTCCCAACCCACACTTTGGCGATAGCCACAGGAGATGATAATGATATACGAAGGTAAAAGCCTCACGGTTAATTTACTGCAAAATGGCATTGCAGAGTTAGTGTTTAATGCCCAAGGTTCAGTCAACAAGTTCGATCGACAAACCGTTGCAGACTTAGATGCTGCCACACAGGCACTTGTAGCCCACTCAGAAATAAAAGGGGTCATGGTACGTTCCGCAAAATCGACCTTTATTGTGGGTGCTGATATCACTGAATTTACCGATTTGTTTGATATGCCAGATGAAGAAGTACTGGCTTGGGTAGCGAAAACCTCACAGGTATTTGACCGCTTTGAAGACTTACCTTTCCCCACTATCGCAGCAATAAACGGTTTTGCGCTAGGTGGTGGTGGTGAAATGGCTTTGGCTTGTGATTTCCGTGTAGCAGATACCACTGCTAGCATTGGCTTTCCAGAGGTAAAGCTAGGTTTGATGCCAGGCTTCGGTGGCACAGTCAGACTCCCGCGCCTTATTGGTGCTGATAACGCATTAGAGTGGATGACCACAGGTCGCGATCGCAAAGCAGTAAAAGCGTTAGCTGAAGGAGCGATAGATGCTGTTGTTGCGCCAGAAAAACTATCAGACGCAGCACTGAGTATGCTTAATGACGCTATTGCTGGTGACTTTGATTGGCAAGCTCGTCGTGCAGAAAAACAGGCACCACTGACACTGAATCAAAACGAAGCCATGATGAGCTTCTCTACTGCAAAAGCGATGGTTGCGGCACAAGCAGGTAAACATTACCCAGCCCCTCATATGATGGTAGAAACCCTATCCAAAGCCGCTGGTCTGGATAGAGATGGCGCCCTTAAATTAGAAAACCAAGGTTTTGCTAAGTTAGCTAAAACTGATGCAGCAAGAGCTCAAGTGGGTATATTTTTAGCTGATCAGTTGGTTAAAGGCAAAGGTAAAAAGCAGGCCAAAGCGGCTAAAAAAATCATTAAACAAACAGCTGTATTAGGCGCAGGTATAATGGGCGGCGGTATCGCTTACCAGTCTGCGGTAAGAGGCACGCCTGTCATAATGAAAGATATTAACCAAGCCGCATTAGACTTGGGTTTAAAAGAAGCGGCCACTATTTTGGGTAAAGGCATGCAGCGCGGTAAAATCGATGCAGCCACGATGGCAGCGACGCTAAATAGCATTGTACCTACACTAGACTACTCGGCCATTAAAGACGTCGACCTAGTGATTGAAGCGGTAGTCGAAAACCCTAAAGTAAAAGGCATAGTATTGGCGGAAACAGAGCAGCATGTATCTGATGACGCGATTATTTGTTCCAACACTTCAACCATTTCTATTAACCATTTAGCTAAGAGTTTGAAAAAACCAGAGCGCTTTTGTGGTATGCACTTTTTTAACCCCGTGCATAAGATGCCTTTAGTAGAAATTATCCGTGGTGAAAAAACGTCTGAGGATACCATTTCAGCCGTTGTTGCAGCTACTTTAAAAATGGGTAAAACCCCCATTGTAGTTAACGATTGCCCGGGCTTTTTAGTTAATCGTGTATTGTTTCCTTATTTTGCTGGTTTCAGCAGATTGATTATGGATGGCGCAGACTTTGTTGCCGTTGATAAAGTGATGGAAAAGGTCTTTGGCATGCCTATGGGTCCTGCTTACCTGCTAGATGTGGTCGGCATGGACACCTCTGATCATGCATCAAGCGTGATGTCTGATGGTATTCCACAGCGGATGCAGAAAATTGCTAACGACCCCGTTACCTTACTTTATAAAGCAGATCGCTTAGGTCAGAAAAATGGTAAAGGTTTTTATAACTTTAGTTTAGACAAACGCGGCCGCCCAGCTAAAGTAGCTGCGCCAGAAGCTTACGAATTATTTGCACCCCATTGCGCTGCCAAACGTGATTTCGACAAAGACGATATCATTGCACGAATGATGATCCCTATGGCCAATGAAGCCATTCGTTGCCTAGAAGAAGGTATCGTTGCCAGTGCAGCTGAGGCCGATATGGCTTTGCTTTACGGCTTAGGCTTTCCTCCTTTTAAAGGAGGAATATTCCGCTTTATTGAGACAATGGGTTTAAGCAACTTTGTAGCATTAGCCGATAAATACGCTGCTTTAGGTCCGGTTTATCAGATTTCTGATGGTGTGCGCGATATGGCTGCATCAAATAAATCATATTTTGCGTAGTTTGTTACATTTATTCAGGAGAAGAGCATGAAAGAAGTCGTAGTAGTTGATTGTATACGCACCCCTATGGGTCGCTCTAAAGGCGGTATTTTTCGCAACGTGCGCGCAGAAACCTTATCTGCACATTTAATGTCAAAATTAGTTGAACGTAATCCAAGCCTTGACCCTAATGATATAGAAGACATCATTTGGGGCTGCGTGCAGCAAACTAAAGAGCAAGGTTTCAATATTGCTCGTAACTCACAATTGTTAACTACTATCCCACGCTCAACGGGTGCAGTCACAGTCAATCGCTTATGCGGTTCGTCTATGCAAGCTTTACATGATGCCACCAGTGGTATTATGTCGGGTCGTGGTGATGTGTATATGATCGGCGGCGTTGAACACATGGGCCATGTGCCTATGGATTTTAATTTAGACTTTCACCCAGGTATTGCTAAGCACGCCGCCAGAGCTTCCGGAAGCATGGGTATGACGGCAGAATTATTAGGTCGTCAAAACGGTATCACCCGTGAAATGCAAGATGCCTTCGGTGCCCGTTCACATCAGCGTGCTCACCAAGCGACACTAGATGGTCGTTGGGCTAGCGAAATTGTTGCCACCCAAGGACACAATGTTGATGGTGTTTTAAAATCTATTGCGGTAGATGAGACAATCCGTCCAGATTCTACGACTGACTCTATGGCAGCCTTAAGACCGGTATTTGATCCAGTCAACGGTACCGTCACTGCAGGGACATCTTCTGCTTTATCTGATGGTGCATCTGCGATGTTGATTATGTCCGCTGATAAAGCCAAAGCACTAGGATTGACACCACGGGCTAAAATTCGCGCTATGGCAGTAGCAGGATGTGATGCGGCTATTATGGGTTATGGTCCCGTACCGGCCACCCAAAAAGCGCTAAAGCGTGCCGGCATGACGATGGCAGATATAGAACTGGCTGAATTTAACGAGGCTTTTGCTGCTCAAGCTTTATCTTGTATCAAACAACTAGGTTGGATTGATAGTTACGAAGACAAAGTTAACTTGAACGGCGGTGCAATTGCACTAGGTCACCCATTAGGATGCTCTGGCTCGCGTATATCGACCACCTTAATTAATCTTATGGAAGCTAACGATAAATCTATCGGTTTAGCGACTATGTGTATTGGTTTAGGTCAAGGTATTGCAACGGTGTTTGAGCGTGTTTAGCTAGCCCAGCATACTGTTTGAATAAGGCATTACTTCTAAAAAAAGTAATGCCTTTTTTTTAAGGCGTTATTTTTGAGAGCTTTACTTTTAAATGCCTGATTTTAAAGCGACCTATTTTTAAATAACAGCTTCGACTATTAAATTAATAAGTCTTGGGTAAGGTTAAGTTGCCTTGGCGGGTGATATAAATAGGCAGTGCAAAAATACCCACGTCCAGTTTAACTTTTAACATATAGCTGATGGGGGTTTTTCTAGGCTTCATTAGATCGGCAAATAACCTAACACCTCCCAACAAATCTGCCTGTGCCTTAAGCTTTATCTCTTCTTCGCCATAAGCTGGCACCACGGGAAGCTGGTTAGCCACACCAGTAAATATCCTATTTCCCTCAATGCTAGCAGTGTAAGACATACCTTTTAAATTTAACGGGATACTATTAGGATTAACTACACGCAAACCGATTTCAAAAGTAGGACTTAGGCTACTGCTGGGCAATATTTTAAAAGAATTAACACTGACCTGAGGTACTTCAAAATTAGGATTTAAACTAACGCATGCCGTCAATGCGATACTGATAATAAACACTACCAGATATTTTACTATTCGTTTCATAGTTCACCTTTAACGTTATAAAATTTTTCCAGTCAGATATATAATGTAACTTTATGCTGATCACATAACTGAGCTGCGTAACTAGGCCCCATAACTAAGCAGATAACCTTATATCACGGCTATTTGAAGGTGCCGGTAAAAATGGCCAAACGGTAGCTACCTATAATAAGAAGCCTCGCTGTGATAATTCTTTTAAAATCACTGCACATTTTTGTTTGAAGATATCTCTGAGTAATCGTACAACTGGCGTAATTGACTGACGACTAGGACAAATGATCCATAATTCAGAAGCGCGAGGGATAAATTTGGGGAGCACGCTAACAAGTTTTCCAGCCAGCAAATCAGTCGATACTTCCAAACAAGACTTCACCGCTAATCCTTTACCAGTCACACACCAACGACGTACTAATTCACCATCATTAGCGGCTCTGTTACCATTCATCTTGATTTTTAATGGTTTGCCATTGTGAGAAAACTCCCACACGTTATGAATAATATCGTGTAGTTGGTAAAATAATCCGTTGTGCGTTGGCAAATGATAAGGATGTTGAGGGGTGCCATGTTGTTCCAGATAAACTGGAGAAGCACAGAGTAACCTAGGTACATCACATATTTTAAATCCATATAAATTGCTGTCTTTAGGTGAGCCGTAACGCAACACAATATCTACTGGATCACGATAAAAGTCGACAGTGCTGTCGCTAATATGGGCTTTCAGACTCAATTCACTGTGAGCTTGCATAATTTCGTCTAACCACGGAATAACTAAATTACGCCCCAAGTCTGAAGACAACCCGATACGTAATTCACCATCGATTACGCCAACATCGCCCTTAACGTTTTGTCTGGCTAAATCTAGAGTAGCTAAAGCTTGCTCGCAATGAGGGATGTATCGCTCTCCTGCACTAGAGAGCCTCAACTGTCTAGTAGTACGGATAAACAAGTCAATCCCTAAAGATTTTTCAACACGTTTTAGCGCGGCACTGGCTGTAGCTGTTTGCATATCTAAACTAGCCGCAGCTGCAGTAATATTACGAAACTCAGCAATTTTGAGTACGACCTGTAAATCTTCTATTAGCATATTTTCAAATATAATTTGATAATGATTCAATGATTATGCTGTTTATCGTGTGCAATTCACAGGCTATTGTTGTGTTCAGTTAGTTATCAACTTGAGAACAATGATGAAAGCAGTTGGTTATACCCAATCTCTACCCATTACAGATGCACAATCTTTAATAGATATTGAACTACCCAAACCTGTCGCTACTGGGCAAGATATTCTAGTAAAAATTAGCGCCATTGCCGTCAACCCAGTCGATTACAAAATTCGTCAAAAGGTTGCAGCCACTGATAATACTTATAAAGTCATTGGTTGGGATGCTGTGGGTGAAGTTGTAGCAGTAGGTGAAAAAGTAAGTCAATTCAAGTTAGGTGATAATGTTTACTATGCAGGTGATCTCAATCGTCAAGGTAGTAACGCTGAGTATCAACTCGTGGATGAACGAATAGTCGGGCTAAAGCCCAAAAGCCTATCGGATTCAGAAGCGGCAGCATTGCCATTGACCAGTATCACTGCTTGGGAACTATTATTTGAACATTTAGCTATTCAACAACAGGCACCTAATACAGCGACACGATCTGATGAGGTAATACTAGTAGTGGCAGCCGCCGGTGGTGTGGGCTCTATTTTACTTCAACTTATTAAGGCAATAACTGGCGCCACAGTAATTGCAACCGCTTCAAGAGAGAGCACGCGAGACTGGGTTAAAAAGCTTGGGGCTGACTATGTAATAGACCACAGCAAGCCTTTACAACCTCAAATTGAGGCTCTCAATATTAGTCAAGTTACTCATGTAGCCAGTCTAAATGGAAGTGGCGCCTATATGGATAGCTATACGGAGCTACTCGCACCTTTTGGAAAAATTGCTTTAATCGACGATCCTGGTACTTTTGATATCTCTAAATTTAAACCCAAGAGCTTATCTTTACACTGGGAGTTTATGTTTGCTCGTTCTATGTTTCAATCTGCAGATATGATGCAACAAAGCCACTTACTCAACCACGTCGCTGAACTAGTTGACCAAGGCTACATTCAAACCACAGTAGGTAAAAACTTAGGTGTCATTAATGCAGCTAATTTAAAAATCGCACACGCAGAACTAGAGTCAGGTTGTTCAATTGGCAAAATTGTTTTGCAAGGGTTTTAAACACCCGCTTCTTCAAAAAAATTAGTCTAGTACTAAAAGCGACTAAAAGTGATTATCAGTGACTAATACTGAAAACAGCCACCGCTTAACAAATTTTGTATACCGTAAAGCGGTGGCTGTTGAAAGTGTTGAGGCTCCCACTGAGTAATCAAAATCTACAAGTTATATGCCCGTGACAAAGAGCGAGGTCACATAATTCGTTCATTTATGGTCTATCTTAGATGGCCCATAAATTCACTCAAAAACTCAGGAAACATCCTACCTACAGCCTGTTTACAAAACCAACCAAAGTCGTAAACTTTATGCTACTCAGGTACTTAACTTGTAGCAATATGATTAGTGGGTTGACCTAACAATATGAGTTTAAAACTGTAGGATCTGATTGTCATCAGAAAGGCATCAGAACGGCATCAGTTAGCCGTAGACCATCAGTTGTTGCGCATATAGGGGTAAAGTATTGAATTTTCCGACCCACAGATTTTATGAAGATGTTTTAGCACTTTTTTGTGCAGGCGTGCTGGTATCCTTTGGCGTGGTGCTGTTTGGTACGCATAATTTACTGACTGGCGGTACTGCTGGTATCGCTATTATTGGCACTCACCTTGTTGATATGAATTTTGGACTATTATTTTTTTTGATCAATATACCTTTTTACTTTATCGCTTGGACACAGCTAAGTAAGCGTTTCACTATTAACACGTTTATCTCAGTATCCATGGTGTCTGTTATGACAGAGCAAATGCAACATGTGATAAATATTCAAAGTATTCACCCAGTGTTTGCTAGCGTGGCCGGTGGTATGTTGATTGGTGTAGGTTTATTGATTATGTTTAGACATAAATCTAGTCTAGGGGGCTTAGGTATTTTAGCCCTTTATCTTCAAAACAGATTTAATATTCGAGCAGGTCATGTTGGCTTATTAGTTGACTCAGTTATCCTGACGTCTTCGCTCTTTATTTTTAGTATCGATTTGGTAGTTTTATCTGTAATGGGTGCCATTACACTTAACTTACTTATCGCAGTTAACCACAAGCCAGGTCGTTATCAGGCTTATATTGTATCAAAAAGCACTAATAAAACTAATACTTTGAAAAAAAAGCTATTAAGTGTCATTAACTAAATACTCATAAAATTTAAAGCTATAACCTAAACTACATTCAATACTTAATAACTGTTTCGTATGAACCTTGAGTACTTTGACCTCAGTAAACCAATTTAACGCTATAAAACCAAACCAACTGTAAAATATGGTGCGAGATAGGCAGTAATGTATGAGCGAAGATGAGGTGTGAAGGGTAGAAGATGAGGTGCGAGGGGTAAAAGGTGAAAGATAAAATAGCGTGAGGTAGAACGTTAGGTGCAAAACACAGGTAGTGTTGATAGCGTTTATTTTGAATTGAGCAGTCATCACAGCGTGACGGTATACCTGATTTAGCCTGTGACCCAACCTGCGGTTGTGCGAAAACTTGTAATCTATATAAGACAAACAGACTAACAATCAACAAAATAACTGAAACTGAAACTGAAAAAACCAAAGAGAGTCGCGACTCTCTTTGGTTAGTCCAGTATCTTCACATGTCTACCAATTGAAATTTTGTTAAGGCGCAACATTTATTTCAATATTTGCTTTAGCTCAAGGCTCTTAACATCCATGTTGTTTTTTCGTGTATACGCATTCTATCTGACACCAATGATGCAGAAGATTCGTCGTCTGCTTGTTGTGCTGACACCAATACTTTACGACATGTTTTGACTACAGTTTCATGGCCGGATAGAAGGATTTTAACCATCTCACTACTTGGTGGTACACCCTCTACTTCTTGCACCGAACTTAGTTTAGCAAATTCTTTGTATGTTGCCGGTGCGGCTACCCCCAAGGTACGGATACGTTCGGCAATATCGTCGACTGCTGCTGCTAGCTCGGTGTAGTGCTCTTCAAACATAAGGTGTAACTCTCTGAACTGCGGTCCAGTTACATTCCAATGGAAATTATGCGTTTGTAAATACAACGTGTAAGAGTCAGCTAGCAGACACTTTAGGCCTTCGGCAATGACTTCTCTATCTTTCTCATTGATACCAATATCTATATTACTCATTATTTGTTCCCTTTGGGGTTGAGATCATGCTTCTACAATAAGCGCTGCAAAGCGCAATGGCTAATGGAAATTTTTAAACAATGTAATCTATTTAATTAATCAATTAAAAAAACCTAATAAAAGACCCAATAAAAAATCTAATAAATTTTTTGGATTAATTCGCAAATAATTGCTGGATATCTTTAAATGCTTTAAATTCTAGTGCGTTACCACAGGGGTCAAGGAAAAACATGGTTGCTTGCTCACCAGTTTGTCCTTCAAAGCGGATGCAAGGCTCAATCATAAAATCAACACCTGCCACTCTTAATGTACCTGCCAGTTCCTGCCAGTCCTGCCATTTTAGTACCACGCCAAAATGAGGTACAGGCACTGCCTGATTATCTACTTGATTATATTCAGGTAAACTTGGCATTGCAGCCACTAGATGCGTCACTAATTGGTGCCCAAAGAAATTCCAATCGATCCATTGTTCACAGTAGCGGCCTTTTTCACAACCCAACAGGCCACCATAGAAAGTTTCGGCTCGATGCAAATTATCTACGGGGATAGCTAGGTGAAACGGTGTAAGTGTCATTTATTACCTATATAAGTTTTTAAGAGGCTTAAATTTCTTAGGAGTAAGAGAAGACAACGTAACGACATCTCAAGCTAAAAATGGCATTTTATCAGCACTTTTAGTAGTTTGAATCATCAGTCCCTATCTTCTTATAATAAACATCTGTCACACTACTATCAACATCGCCAAACCCAGCTGTCCATAAGTTCATATCATAACGGCTAAGCATCATTTTATAATTGGTTTGAACTGTTAGCTTTGTCCAAAATCATTGAGTTTCACCCATATTAAAGGATTTTTACTGGCTATTTTTTATAGTACTAAATTAGTCATCGATACTCTGTTAACATTACTGAAAATAAGTACAGTTTGCACGGAATGGTCGCAGCGGTTTTACTTATTTTCTATATAACTCAACGCGTAATACTGTGAGACTCAAAATTTGAGTCAACTATTTCTTGTCCTTTTTTGTCATGCTTTGTCAAGCAAATAAAGTTATCAAAGACATATGGCAGGCGTATAAAAGACATTAGCTCTTCACTTTATCTACTATAAAAATATGCTATTAATTCATCTAAAAAAAAGGCTACAAACTGTAGCCTTTTTATACATCACTTAGTGGCACTAAACCTCAAAGGGGTGTCTTAATACAATGGTCTCATTTCTATCAGGACCCGTTGAAATAATATCAATCGGCACGCCTGTTAATTCTTCAATGCGCTTAACGTAATTTTTAGCCGCTTGGGGTAAATCAGCATAGTTAGTTACGCCAAAAGAGTTTTCACTCCAACCTGGCATGCTCTCGTATACAGGTGTGATTAACTCATAACCATCAGCGGCCATAGGTGGCACGTCTTTAACGTTTCCTTCAGCGTCTTTATACCCTGTACAGATACTTAAACTTTCTAAGCCATCTAATACATCTAGTTTGGTTAAGCAAAAACCAGTAATAGAATTAATCTGCACCGCACGTTTCATAGCAACAGCGTCAAACCAACCGGTACGACGTTTACGCCCTGTTGTAGCGCCAAATTCATGACCTTTCACGCCAAGGTGCTGACCTACTTCGCAATCTAACTCTGTTGGAAAAGGACCTGAGCCAACACGTGTGGTGTAAGCTTTAACGATACCTAATACGTAATCCAAATTAAGTGGACCGAAACCAGCACCCGTAGCGACACCACCTACTGTGGTATTAGATGAAGTCACGTAAGGGTAAGTACCGTGGTCAATATCAAGCAAGGTACCTTGTGCGCCTTCAAACATGATGGCATCACCACGCAACCGCGCTTTGTCTAGTACATCTGTGACATCCACTACCATAGCTTTTAATATATCGGCTACTGCTAACGCGTCAGCCAACACTTTATCGTAACTAACTGGCTCAACTTTATAGTAGTTGGTTAGCATAAAGTTATGGTACTCAAGCACTTCTTTTAATTTAACCGCAAAATCTTCAGGGTTGAATAAGTCGCCTACGCGCAAACCACGGCGTGACACTTTATCTTCGTAGGCTGGGCCAATACCACGACCAGTAGTGCCTATGGCTTTATTGCCGCGGGCTTTTTCACGAGCTAAGTCTAGCTCGACATGATAAGGCAAAATAAGTGGACAAGCTTCGCTGATAACTAAGCGTTCTTTAACGGGTACACCACGCGCTTCTAGCATAGCGGTCTCTTCAAGCAGCGCTTCAGGGCTCAACACAACACCATTGCCAATAACACATATCACGTTTTCACGTAAAATTCCCGAAGGGATAAGGTGTAATACGGTTTTTTCGCCGTCTATGACCAGTGTATGACCGGCGTTATGGCCGCCTTGATAACGTACTACGTAAGCTGCTTGATCTGTGAGTAGGTCAACAACCTTTCCTTTACCCTCGTCACCCCATTGGGTGCCAAGTACAACAACATTTTTAGCCATGAATAAGACGGAAGTCGTAAAATTAGGCGAGGATTCTACCAAAAAATAATCTTTAGCAAAATAGCAAAGCTTATAATCAATTGTATAACAACGGATAAAGACACGTATAAAATCAAAGTAAGTAGATCAAACTGACTGCACCAATAGTCACCAAGATACCCCCCATAGTGCGCAATTGAGCCATAGGCTGCTCAGAAACCTGTTGCAAAAAATCTTGCCATTGGTTGGTAAACAACATTGGCCCAAGCCCTTCCACCACCAAAACTATGGCTATAGCTGTTAGGATCACTTCACTAAAAGAATACATATAAAAAGCCATCTATAATAAAAACGAGCGGCTGGGATGGTACGACGGCGAATTAACGCAAATAGGTAAGCTGCGTATTATTGATTACGTACCAGTGATGCACTTTAAGAAACAAGAAACGATGCTCTTTTTCTAGCTGACAACTCACACAAACTCGACTATTTGTCACACAAGTTCAACTATTTGTCACACAAGCTCGGCTATTTGGCCACTGATCGTAATGCTTAAATACTTTTGACATTTCTAGTATTTTTAATAATGCACTAATACTTAAATTTTGTATTACCCAAGTATTGTTAACTGAATAAACTAGTTTGCATAACCGCTACCTAAAGCGCGAAATGGCAACACTAATTCCATTTCAGGTACTTGTAGTGCGACCCATTGAGGAAAAGTATTGCTATTGGGACCAGGAAATAAAGTATATTCATTGGCCCATGGATAACGGGCAATGGCATCAGATATTTTTGGGATAAGTCGATTAGCTTTATTCCCTTGTATTAACAACAGCTTTTCTGGCTTCGCTCCATACCAGTAACGATCAGGTGTGGTTGTTTTATATTCTCGTAATGCAGGTAAGCCTTGCCCTACTCGCCAACCCACCACCTCGTAAACCGTATACTTAGCTGCATCTTCAGCCTTAATAGCAATCCACGTATGTACCGCAAACCAACCTCGCCAACTAAAAGCATCAGCTGCATAAACTTCAATCACTGCACTTCTGTCTATCTTGGGGTCAGCTGCAATGCCTGCTGACTCGCGGCTAGCAGTTCGCCAGTTTGAATTAGCACAAGCGGTAAGAAAACTAATCGTAAAAAGAACAACCACACTTTTTTTCAACACTTAATCCCCGTATATAAATTCAACGTTTTTACTCCCGTGAGCTACTTTTTTAAGACGATTTCAAGCAGCCACTATGTAGAACGTACCTTTTGCAATCTTATATTCTTATAAAGTGCACGTCTTATAAAATACATTTTCTATAAAACACACTTTTAATAAAACACTCTTTTTATAAAACACTCTTTTTATAAAACACTCTTTTTATAAAACACTCTTTTTATAAAACACTCTTTTTATAAAACACTCTTTTTATAAAACACAATCGTCACGAAACGTACGCAGCATATGCTTCAAGCTTTATTATGAATTGAGTCTGCTCAACAAAGAACTGGTTAGCGCCTTATTAGCAGTAGATAAAAGTGTGCCAACGCTTATATTTACTGCTGCCTAACGGCGTAAATCTGAACTTGTATCACTACAGCGAAAAGTTTATGCCTAAAACCTGTCGCTCACTAATATAGCAACCCATAAACCTTACGACGATACTTCGACTTCAACGGATCCCCATCAGGCAAAGCGTTAATCATATCTAGCGTTAATTTCTTCGCATCGCCAAAATTAAGGTCTTTGTATAAAACAGACAAAATCAGCTCTAATGCTTCTTCTATTTGATTAGCTTGGTGCAACTGCACCGCAAGTTTAACTTTGATATCTAAATCATCAGGGGTTTTCGCCAGTTGTGCTTGCAAGGCCTTGATTTCAGGCGAATCAGCCGCTTGTTCAGCTAATTCAATTTTACCTAAAATACTATTGTATAACGCGTCTTGGTCAGCTAGACCAATGGTGCCTAGTAAAGCTTTAGCTGGTTTTATTTGGCCTAGCTCAACTTGACAATCAGCAAGTAACAATTTGATATCTGCGCGGCTAGTGTTCATGTCATGTGCTTGTTTGAGAACAGTGTAAGCTTGTTGATAGTCGCCTACGCCAATTAATTCCGCCGCTTGTGCATACAAGGCGTCTTCTGGCTTAGGTAAGTGTTTTTCGAAGCTAGCAACAATTTGTTCTTCAGTTTGTACTCCGGCAAAGCCGTCGATAGGTTGACCTTCTTTTACTAGAATGACGGTAGGTAGATTTTGCACACCAAACTGTCCAGCGATTTCTTGTTGTTGCTGACAATCAACACGGGCATGGATCAAGTCACCGCTAAATCTGGCTGCCACATTAGCTAAAATTGGAGCCAGTTGTTGGCTTGGCTCGTAACCTTCTGCCCAAAACTCTACCATCACTACTTGTGTTATTGAGTCTTGTAATATGACCTGCTGAAAATTTTCTGGGGTAATATTAATTACGTTATTCATAATAAAGTCCGTATACTTTTAGTTACACTTTTGATGGGGTCAAATCATCGAAACTCAAGCTAATCGTTGATTTAGGTATCAATATAGACTGTCATTAGATGAACATATTTTGCGTATTTGTTATGCTAAATTCACTAATTATCATCAGACTAAGAGTCGGCTATCATGATTCAACAAACACCTTCTCAATTTAATAGCTTTGCTAAGTTTTATCCTTATTACTTGTCTGAGCATCAAAACCTGACATGCCGGCGTTTACATTTTGTTGGCTCTACTTTGATACTAGCTTTGTTGGCTTACACTACTATAACCGAGCAATGGATGCTGTTATGGCTAATGCCTGTTTTAGGTTATGGCTTTGCTTGGGCTGGGCATTTCTTTTTTGAACACAACAGGCCTGCAACATTTAAATATCCAATTTACAGCTTGTTAGGTGACTGGGTCATGTTTAAAGACATGTTATTTGGCAACATAAAACGCTAATCATTTACTTTACGCTAACTATTTTATCTTAAATACTAGTAAATCAGCTTCAAATGCCGGCTTTTTTTAATGTCAATATAGTTTGATTAAAAAAAGTACAAAATTGTTTGTTTACTGGCCTTTCCAATACAACAAAAAACCCTTAGACTTGCGGCCCTTTTTAGAGCACGGTTGATTTTTGCACAACTCAATATGAAGGATAATCATTCTACGTTATGCAGATTGGTCCATATGCATTAGAAAACAATTTAATCCTAGCTCCTATGGCGGGAGTAACAGACAGGCCGTTCAGACAGTTATGTAAACGTCTTGGAGCAGGTTTGGTGGTATCAGAGATGCTCTCGTCTAACCCTAAAGTTTGGAACACAGATAAATCTAAACAGCGAATGGATCATGAGGGCGAAGAAGGGGTGCGTTCAGTGCAAATTGCAGGCTCAGATCCTGAATTAATGGCACAGGCGGCACAATTTAATGTAGCTAACGGCGCGCAGATTGTTGATATCAACATGGGCTGCCCAGCTAAGAAAGTGAATAAGAAGTTAGCAGGATCAGCACTATTGCAAGATCCACCGCTGGTTGAGAAAATCATTCAAGCGGTAGTTAAAGCAGTTGATGTACCTGTTACCTTAAAAATACGCACAGGTTGGGATGTCGAAAATCGCAATGGGCTATTAATAGCTAAAATTGCTCAGAATAACGGCATTCAATCATTGGCGGTGCATGGTCGCACCAAGGCCTGTATGTACAAAGGTGATGCAGAATACGACACCATTAAGGCTATTAAACAAGCTGTGTCGATACCTGTTGTTGCCAACGGTGATATTACGAGCGTGCAAAAAGCTAAGTACGTTTTGGAATACACCGGCGCAGATGCGTTGATGATAGGTCGTGGAGCTCAGGGTCACCCTTGGATTTTCCGCGAGATCCTGCACTATCTGCAAACTGGCCAAGTACTGGCTGCACCTAGCGTTGACGAGGTGAGCAGCGTTTTGCTTGAACACGTTGCCAATGTCCATCAGTTTTACGGTGGTTTAAAGGGATGCAGGATTGCCCGCAAGCATGTGGGCTGGTATTTGGCCGAACACGACCAGCAAAGGCTGTTCCGTACAAAGTTTTACGCCATTGAAGATGCAGGGCAGCAACTTGATGCGTTAACTATGTACTTTAATAAATTGGTAGGCGAACCAGCACCTTCATTTGTGTCTGAGCTAGTTTCACCTGCTGCTTAATATGACTAACTTAAAAGAGCAAGATTGTATATGTTCGAACAAAATGTAACTTCTCCATTTACCACTACGGTGACAACTCCTTCGCAAACCCAGGCTCAAAAGCCTCTTCGCGATTCTGTTAAACAAGCGGTAAACAAGTATTTAAAGCAACTTGATAACACTAACATCGAAAATTTATACGAGCTAGTCATGGCCGAAGTAGAAGCGCCAATGTTAGAAGAAATAATGACTTTCACACGCGGCAACCAAACAAAAGCATCAACTATGTTAGGTATCAACCGTGGTACCTTACGTAAGAAGCTAAAACAATACGGCATGAACTAATATTTTTGCCTAAAACAAAGAGCACCTTAATGGTGCTCTTTTTGTTTGTGTTGACTATGACCAAACAGTCAACAAACAACCATACGAATTAAATTGCCAAAATCTTTGCCGCTTGAAAGCGGCAGTAACATGGAACCAACATGCAACAAGACTCACCAGCAACACCTATTCGTCGCGCACTATTAAGCGTATCTGATAAATCCGGCCTACTTGAGTTTGCCCAATTTTTAGCGAGCCAAGGTATAGAGCTATTATCTACCGGTGGTACCGCAAAATTACTCAGCGATAATGGCTTAACCGTTATTGAGGCCTCAGATTACACTGGTCATCCTGAAATTATGGACGGCCGCGTTAAAACCTTACACCCCAAAATTCATGGTGGCATTCTGGCGCGCCGTGGACAAGACGAACAAGTCATGGCTGAAAACAATATTTTGCCTATCGACTTGGTGGTAGTGAACTTGTACCCGTTTGCAGCAACGGTTGCTAATGACGATTGCAGCCTAGAAGACGCTATCGAAAATATTGATATCGGTGGTCCCACTATGGTTCGCGCCGCGGCTAAAAATCATAACGATGTCACTATCGTGGTGAATACTAAAGATTATGCCCGTGTAACAGCAGAAATGCAGGCGCACAACAATGCTGTCACTAAAACTACACGTTTTGATTTAGCCATTGCTGCATTTGAACACACCGCTGAATACGACGGCATGATTGCCAACTACTTTGGCGCCATGATTGAGTCAAGTGAATGTGAAACAAACTGTGGACATCAGCACAGCGAATTTCCACGCACTTTCAATATGCAATTTACTAAAAAGCAAGATTTGCGTTACGGTGAAAACAGTCATCAAAGTGCTGCTTTTTACGTTGAAAATGTTATTCAAGAAGCATCAGTGGCCACAGCAATTCAGTTGCAAGGTAAAGAATTATCTTTTAACAATATCGCCGATACCGATGCCGCTTTAGAATGTGTCAAAGAATTTGATGGTCCCGCTTGCGTGATTGTTAAACACGCTAACCCATGTGGTGTAGCGTTGGGCGACGATATCTTGAGCGCCTATAAACGTGCTTATAAGACTGACCCAACCTCAGCTTTTGGTGGCATTATCGCTTTTAATCGCGAACTAGATGCAGCTACAGCACAAGCCATTGTCGAGCGTCAATTTGTCGAAGTCATTATTGCCCCGTCTATCAGTGATGCTGCGGTAAAAGTGGTATCTACCAAGAAAAACGTGCGTTTATTAGCATGCGGAAGTTGGCAAGGCCAGTTGACTGAGGGCCATGATTTCAAAAGAGTCAACGGAGGTCTATTAGTCCAAGACCGTGATTTTGGTATGGTTGAAGAAGACGAGTTACAAGTAGTCACTAAAGTTAAACCAACTGAAACACAGTTAAGAGATTTGATGTTTACGTGGAAAGTAGCTAAGTACGTTAAATCTAACGCTATCGTATATTGCCACGACGGAATGACTATAGGTGTGGGCGCAGGACAGATGAGCCGTGTTTATTCTGCCAAAGTTGCCGGTATTAAAGCTGCCGATGAAGGGCTGCAAGTTGTAGGCTCAGTGATGGCGTCTGATGCGTTTTTCCCATTCCGAGATGGTATTGATGCCGCCGCAGCTGCTGGTATTAGCGCTATTATACAACCAGGCGGCTCGATGCGTGACCAAGAAGTTATCGACGCTGCAGACGAACATGGTATTGCGATGGTCTTCACTGGTATGCGTCACTTTAAGCACTAGTAGTTTGGGTCTAAAAAACGTAGTTAATATCAACCATATTGACTGCGTTTTTTGTTAACACTGACGTTCAATGTCGTTACAATCTACACCGATCCTTTTTGCGCACTTTTGTTAACTATTGTTGGAGCTTGTTAGCTTTTATTAGTTTTTTCATCGCTGTACATTTTTATACACTCATCATCTGGGAATATTATGTTTAAAAAAGTCTTAAAAGTTGCTATCACCTTATCTTTATTTAGTTCACCTCAAATTTTTGCCGACAGTATAAATGATGCGGTTAATCATGAGAACCGCTCAGTTAAAGAGCGTTCTCGAGATGAATATCGTCATCCCCAACAAACGTTACGTTTCTTTGATGTGCAACCTGATATGGCTGTCGCTGAAATATCCCCTGGCGGCGGTTGGTATAGTAATATTCTGGCACCCCTTTTAAGCGAGAATGGGCAGTTTTATGCAGCACATTTTTATATACAAGAAGGGGGTAACGCTTACTACAAGAAGTCTCTAGATGGCTTTATGAAAAAAGTAAGTCAAAATGAGCATTACAAAAATACTAAGGTGACGGCATTTCATCCTACTAAAGCGATGGATTTTGCCCCTGCCAACTCACTGGATAGAGTGCTGACTTTTCGTAACGTTCATAATTGGTACATGCAAGCTGGACAAGAGGGAGTTGACAGTGCATTTTCAAGTTTTTTTAAAGCCCTTAAAAAAGGCGGCGTGTTAGGAGTAGTCGAACATAAGCTGCCAGAAAATTTGGCTGATGAAGCCCAAAAAAGTTCAGGTTATATGAAACAGTCGGCTGTGATTGCCGCCGCTGAAAAAGCAGGATTTACATTACTTGCCAGCAGTAATGTAAACTTTAACCCACTCGACACCACTGAGCATGAAAAAGGCGTATGGACTTTACCTCCTGGATTGCGTTTAGGCGATACAGACCAGGTAAAGTATTTAACTATCGGCGAAAGCTCTCGTATGACATTAAAACTGATTAAGCCCTAAATAAAAACTAAAAAAAGCAGACTCTATGAATGTATTAATTATTGGCGGCGGTGGTCGTGAACATGCGCTGGCTTGGAAAGCGGCACAATCGATAAAAGTATCACAGGTATTTCTTGCACCGGGTAACGCTGGAACAGCACTTGAAGATAAAGTCACTAATGTTGATGTGGGTGCAGAAGACGTACCTGCTTTGGTCGCCTTTGCTGAACAAAATAAAATAGACTTAACTATTGTCGGCCCAGAAGTACCACTGGTGTTAGGTGTCGTGGATGCGTTTCAAGCCAAAGGCTTGAGAATCTTTGGCCCTTCTCAAGCGGCAGCCCAGCTAGAGGGCTCAAAAGCTTTTACCAAAGACTTTTTAGCACGTCACAATATTCCTACTGCTGAGTATCAAAACTTTACCGAAATAGAGCCTGCTCTTGCCTATGTGCAACAAAAGGGTGCGCCTATTGTCGTTAAGGCCGATGGACTAGCGGCAGGTAAAGGTGTAATTGTTGCCATGACGCTAAGCGCAGCAGAAGATGCTATTCGTGACATGCTAGCGGGTAACGCTTTTGGTGAAGCTGGAAGCCGTGTGGTTATTGAGGAATTTCTAGACGGTGAAGAAGCTAGCTTTATTGTGATGGTTGATGGCAAAAATGTTTTGCCATTTGCCACCAGCCAAGATCATAAACGTGTTGGCAATGGTGATACTGGCCCTAACACCGGTGGTATGGGTGCTTATTCACCTGCACCAGTGGTAACCGCAGATATCCACCAGCGTGTTATGCGAGATGTAATTTATCCCACAGTGCAAGGTATGGCAGCTGAAGGCAATACATACGTTGGATTTTTATATGCTGGCTTGATGATCATGGCTGATGGCACACCTAAAGTGATTGAATACAATTGCCGCTTCGGTGATCCAGAAACCCAACCTATCATGATGCGTTTGCAGTCTGATTTAGTCGAGTTGGTTGAAGCAGCCTTGGAAGGTAAGCTTGAGCAAATTCAGGCGTTGTTTGATACCCGAGCGGCTGTTGGCGTTGTACTCGCTGCAGGAGGTTATCCAGATAATTATGTCAAAGGTGACGTCATTAGCGGTTTAGAGCTGGGCGATGCCAATAGTAAAGTTTTTCACGCAGGTACCAAAAATGTTGGTGGTAAAGTGACCACTAATGGTGGTCGAGTATTGTGTGCTACTGCGCTAGGTAATACTGTTACTCAAGCT
>Ga0222645_100310_pt1 | contig 28395 bp, 23 predicted proteins | sample AntAcemetagen292_FD_179881 | JGI IMG/M metagenome (GOLD analysis project Ga0222645, IMG submission 179881) | Saline water microbial communities from Ace Lake, Antarctica - #292 | ecosystem: Environmental > Aquatic > Non-marine Saline and Alkaline > Saline | place: Antarctica: Ace Lake | collected...
AAAGGCTAACCTCATCAGAGATGGTGTGGATCTTGCTTTTGAGACTGACCTGTTATACCTAGATGTTACTAACTCACGCATAGGCGTGAATAACTCCAATCCGACCACAGACCTAGATGTTATTGGTACAACACGTACCACAACACTTTCCGTAACTGATCAACTAGATGTAGGCAATTTACATATAACTGGCAATACAATTACCAGTGATATCGATACGATTAGTTTTGTTGCCAGCTCAGGAAATCCTGTAATCTATAACGCAATTTTACAAGTTGATGATATACAGATCACTGGTAATGTAATATCTACTTTTGTTTCAAACAGTAATTTAGAACTCCACCCTAACGGATCTGGTATTGTTGAGATTACTGGTAACACTCAAATCACTGGTAATTTAGATGTTGCTGGAAATATTTCAGCAACAGGTAACGTTACTATTGGCGGCAACATTGTAATTGGTGATGCACTAACTGATAACATTGTTATTAACGCTGCTATTAAAAGTGATTTAATTCCCCAAACTGACACGCTATACGATTTAGGTAGCGCATCTTTTAGATGGAATAATCTATACGTTAACAATTTCTACACAACTGCAATTACATTACCTACACTAGATGTTGGTAATTTAATATTTCGTGATAATGAAATTACAACAACCTCCGGCAGCGATTTATACATAGATGGAAGTGGCGTGGGCGGCGTTAGATTAGGTAATTTTAGAATTGTTGACAACGTTATTACAAACGTATCAACTAATGCAATTACTCAAATTGCTCAAACAGGAACAGGCTATTTTAAAATAGCAACCACTAACGGATTTGTACTACCTGTAGGCAATGATGCTCAACGACCAACTGCTTATGCAGTAATTGGTATGACACGGTATAACACAAACTCGAAATCTCTTGAAATTTGGGACGGATTTTCATGGGCTAGTCCAGCAGGTGCATCTGGTGCAGTTAGTGGTATTCAAGCAGAAGACATTGCAGTTTCGTTCGCACTAACATTAGGATAATTATAATATGCCAACCGTATTTAAACACGCACTAATAACAGAAATAGGAACTGTTCCTCAAGATCTAGTAACTATTGATGCAGGAGTTAGAGCAACTGTAATTGGTTGTAACCTTGCAAATATAACAGATTATGATACTGTTGTTGCTGACCTACAAGTTGTAGGAGCAGACACCACAGTAAGTTATTATATACGAGGATTAGTAATTCCTCCAAATACTAGTGTTAAAGTAATTACTCAGGGAGAAAAGTTAATTCTTCCGTCAACAACAGGGTTAAGATTAGTATGTGATACCCCTGACAGCATTGATGCTACTGTAAGTTACGTAGAGATATCATAAGGAAAAACTATGCCAAGCCCATATTATTTAGGTACCAGTCCAGATGAAGCACTAGGAGATAGTCCTAGGTATTGGTACGCACTTCGTAGAAACGATGACGGCGAATTATTTTTACTGCGTAGTGATCAATTAAAAGATAAAGACTCAATCGAATTAAACATTCCAGGTCCAGTGTCTGAAAATTTTGAAGATTTTGAATCAGGCATTGATTATTTTGAAGGTGTTACGGCTAATCATGAAATTGAGTATGATAATTTAAATTGGACTCAGTATCGATGGGATAATAGAAATATGCTGTACTATATTGGTACAGACGAAGGTCGATTAATACAACGAATAAATCAAGGATACGTGTATCCAACAGGTACATCAAGTTAAACGGAACATATTATGGCAGAATTTAAGATCAGTAGATTACGATATACATGGAAAGGTACATGGGTTCTTTCAGCAGAGTATAATCGAGATGACGTGGTACAATATGGCGGCTCTACCTGGGTATGTTTTAGACAACATACTGCCGGAGGATTTGCCGCAGATCAAACGTTTTTAGCAAATTCTAACGATACTGACCCAACACCAGCTTGGCGCAAGATGACCGACGGTTATGCATATCGTAACTTATGGCAACAAACAACTTTATATGGCCCTGGCGATATTGTACGATACGGCGGCAATTTATATCTATGTGCAGCTAGCTATACTTCAACTAGTATATTTGATGACGGGATTAGTAATTGGATGGTGTATGCTACTGGTTCGTCATTTAAAACAGATTGGACCAATAATGCACGTTACGGTATAGGCGATGTTGTAAAATACAACGGTATTGTGTATCGTTGTATTGCCGGGCACACTGCAAGCTCAATTAGTAATGTATTAGAAGCAGATCAAGAAAAGTGGGAACTTGTTTACGACGGCGTAGAATATGTAGGACAGTGGGCTACAGGCACACGATATCGTAAAAATGATCTAACAACATTTGGCGGAACCGTATTTCGTTGCAAAAAAGGACATACTGCGGGCAGTGACTCGACTTTAAACTTTGATCAAGAAGAAAATTGGGAAATTGAATTTCCAGGATTTCAGTTCAGTAACGAGTGGAATGACACTACTGTTTATCAAGTAGGTGACCTAGTTAAACATGGCGGTTACTTATTTTATAGTTTAACTAATAATTACAGTAGTCATCCAAGTGAAAGTATCTATCAAATAGAAGATAGAGTTGATCCCGTAGATTGGAAAGTAGCTTCAAAAGGTATTAACTTTAAAGGCGAGTGGAGCGCAACTGAAGTTTATAAAACTGGGGACTTAGTACGTCGAGGTGGCAATACTTATACTGCATTGTTAGACACCACAACCGCCGACGGCAGCAGCCTAGACTATCTAGACGATACAAACTGGGAACTAATTACTATTGGTCAAAATTGGCGTGACTTTTGGAAAGAAGATACTCGGTATGCTGCTAACGATTTAATACTTTATTTAGGTAGCACATTCAAGTGTATTTTTGAACACGACTCTTCTAATCAAAACTATCCAGACGATAACGGTTCAGGGGTTGTCTATTGGCAGTTAGTGCTATTATCTGGTTCTGAAGCAGGACTTCGCCGCCGTGGTGATTTACTAACTTACGATCTTAGTCGTACCCCGGCTGGAGACGGAAGCACGTTTGGAGCTGCTCCGGTAGCAATAGGCGAATCTAGTCAGTTAGTTTCTATTAATAGTACTGACAGTGTTATCTACAAAACCTACGGTAATACTAATAGAGTTTTCTATGTGGCAAATGATGGACTAGACAATACTTCAGATACCCAGCGAGGCATTAGCCCATTTAAACCTTGGAGAACTGTTAGGTTTGCAGCTATTCAGGCCGACGATGCCTATCTTGGAACTAGTACTATTAGAGTTGGTCCAGGGTCTTACAGTGAAATTCTTCCTATTATTATTCCTGCAAGAACCGTGATACGTGGATCTGAATTAAGATCAACTACAATTACAGCCGCCGGCGTAATTAAAACTCTAGCATTAGACAGTACATATACTATTGCAGTATTAAACAAAATATCTCAAATAATTGAAGCAATAATTAGCGGGAATGAAATAAGCCCACAGAAATCACTAGGGAATTTATTGACCCCAGTTGTTATTACCGAACTAGTAACTACTAACGTATCTTATTCTCCACCGCTAGTGGATATATTTGGTGATGAGGTTTACGAATCGTCAGTAACTGTTACTAGACCAATAGTAACTGCTCCGGCAGTAGCGATTAACATTCAAGATTTAATTATTGATATAACAGATTATATTAATTTTTATGTTAACTCATCAGGATCAGACCCAACGCTAGTTGGAACAAATACTGCGGTGACTGCCCAATTAATATTAAATGCGCTAACAGTTTTAGAAGCTAATCGAAACTTCTTAATGGCAGAAGCTGTAGCTTTTATGCAGGTAACATATCCTGAATATAGTTTTAATTCTGAATTGTGCAAGCGTGATATATCTGCTTACATTGATGCATGGAAATATGATATCAAATATCCAGGTAACTATAAATCATTATTAGCAGCTAGATATTATAGAAATGCAGTATTAGGATCATCCGGTGAAGATATGTTCTACTGTAGAGATGCTACAGGTGTAAGAAATTGTAGCTTAACAGGACTTGCTGGTACACTAAATCCTGCAGGAGTAGCTGATATATTTCAATTACCTACTGGCGGCGCGTTTATATCATTAGATCCAGGTTGGGGGCCAGATGACAATAGAACTTGGATCATGACTCGCTCGCCTTACATTCAAGGAGTTTCTACTTTTGGTACAGGCTGTGTTGGTAAAAAGATCGACGGCTTATTGCACAACGGTGGTAACAAATCTATAGTGTCAAACGACTTTACACAAGTTATTAGTGACGGTGTTGGTGCATGGGTAAAAGACAATGGACGTGCTGAACTTGTTTCAGTATTCACATATTATGCACATATTGGCTACTTAGCACAGGACGGCGGAGTTATGCGCTCGCTAAACGGTAACTGCTCATACGGTACATTCGGAGCTATTGCCGACGGTATCGACTTAACTGAAGTCCCACAGCCAGCAGTAAGTTATACTAGGGCACAGCAGGCCATTGTAGCATCGACCTTTGCTGGTGACTTCGTTGATGAGATTCAAATATTTGAATGGACTAACGCTGGACAAGATTATACGCAGGCAACCGCTAGCTTTGTTGGCGCTGGTGTAGATGCCGAAGTTGTATTTGATGATTTTAGAGACGATGCAGTATTTGAAGTTAGACGTTTAGACACTAGCGACACTATTACTGTTAGTATTGGCGGAGGCGGGTATACTATTGTACAAAATAATGCACAAGCCGGAAATTTAACGTCGATTACTCTAGCAACTAATGATCCAAACGCACAAGAAAATTATATAGGCATGAGAATTGTGTTAACTAGCGGGCCAGGTACTGGACAGTACGGTTACATAACAGCTTACAATAATGTGAATAAACTTGTTACTGTTTATAGAGAAAGTAATGACCAACCTGGGTGGGATCATGTGGTTCCTGGTAAAGCAATTACCGCAGCACTAACTACAGGAACTACGTATAGAATAGAGCCTAGAGTTATATTCTCTGATCCTGGATTTGATGCAGCGGCTATAACAGTCCCAGTATCTACTACGTGGGCTGCAATTGCTTACGGTGAAACTACCGAGTCTTACACAAACATTGTTGTTGGATTAGGAACAGGAACTGTAGTAAGTGGCGACGGTCTAGTTCCTCTAGCAGCTACCTTTAACGTATCTAAGATTGGAAGAAATTATACAATTGCAATTGTAGATGGCGGTGCCGGATATGCTCTAGGTGATCAATTAATAATACCGGGCAATGAAATTGGTGGTGAAACACCAATTAACGATCTGTATATCCTTGTAACTAGTTATAGTGACGATAGTACAAATTCTATATTATCAGCAGAGCCAAGAACATTTGGTGCTGGTGAGGATAACGAAGCAGCTAGTGGCCGCTTTATAGTAACACCACTAGGCGGAACAGCAGCTCTATATAGCGCCGACGGTACAACATGGGAATTAGCAACTATGCCATCGTCGGGTGATTGGACATGTATTGCTGCCGGAAATAATAGATTCGTAGCACTTCGATCAGGAAGTAATGCTGCTGCTAGCTCACTGGACGGTATTACTTGGACTGCTAGAACAGCGCCAGAAAGTAGACTATGGAATAGTGTAGTATATGGTGGCGGAATATTTCTAGCAGTTGCTGGTAATTTAGATGCAGGCGCAATTAGTGAAGATGGTACCACATGGGTGTCTACTACATTACCAGATATTGGAGACTCGTCATTTAACGAATGGGTCGACATTGCTTACGGTAAGAATAAATTCGTAGCATTGTCTAATAGTGGCAACTTTGTTGCTGTTGGCGAATATGACCTTAATACAAGCACAATGACTTGGTCTTCATATGTTATGGATGTGATCGCTGACTCAAGTGAAAAATCTTGGCAAAGTGTTGCTTATGGTAATAACAGATTTGTAGCAGTTGCAAATACTGGCGAAGTTGCTTACAGCTTTAATGGTACTGTTTGGGCGCCAGCGGCTATGCCCACACAAGACGGATCAACTGCACATTACTGGAAGAAAATTAGATACGCACAAGGAGTATTTTTTGCTGTTGGTGATACCGGAGCACGTACTGTCGGAGCAGATGATACATTAGGCCCTACAACTTTTGCAGCAACATCGTTTGATGGCATAGTTTGGACCAATAGAGAGTTAGCTTCTGAAGCACTATGGGCAACTATAGGATTTGGAAATCCATACATTGATGTTAGAGATTCAACAGAAGGCAAGAAAACACCAATGTGGATAGGTGTTCCAGTCGACTCTAATGTTTTTAATAACATACGGACTGGAGCCAGGGCATCAGGTAGAGTTACTGTAACTGCCGGAGTTATTTCATCAGTCAAATTATGGGATACTGGTTCGGGATATCTTGAAGCTCCTACACTACTGTTAGTCGATCCAAATAACACATCGGATGTAGCGGTTGAATGTAGAACAGCAGACGGTGTATTAACTAATCCAAGTTGGATCAACAGAGGGTTAGGATACAGAACTTTAAGTACTAGTGTAACCATTACAGGAGACGGATTTGCTGATGTAATTCCTTCGGGCAAGTTTTTTGTTATCAACGATCTTACGTCTTATCCCGGACCAGGAGCGCAGTTAATTATTGACGGACTTGATGAAGTTTACACCTTAGTTGCAATTACTCCTATTGGGCAAACTGATCGGGGACTTGCTGCTACCGTTCGAGTCAGCCCTGAAATTAAAGTTAGAGATCGATTAGAACATTTAACAGCAATTTCGATTAGAACAAAATATAGTCAAGTTCGTATTACCGGACACGATTTCCTAGATATCGGTACAGGTAATTTTGAAGAAACATTATATCCAACACTATATAGCACTGGAGATTTCACTAATGCTACTCAAAATGAAATTGTTGAAGCAGATGGAGGCCGTGTATTCTATACAAGTACTGACCAGTCAGGTAACTTTAGAACAGGTGAATTATTTGCTGTAGAGCAAGCCACAGGTACTGTTACAATTAGTGCTGACTTCTTTGACTTTAGTGGGTTGACAGAATTACGAATAGGCGGTATTAGAGTAGGAGGTACTGGAGCAGTAATTAGGGAATTTTCAACGGATCCGCTATTTACTGAAGATTCTAATAATATTGTGCCGACGCAACGAGCAATTCGTGCATACTTAGCAAGTAGATTAAGTATCGGCGGCTCAGAAATTGCTGTAGGTAGTTTTATTGCTGGTACTGTACTTGTGGGCCCTGATAAAATTGCAAACTCAGCAGGTATAAAAATAATATTACCAGTCCGAGCAGACTTCAACGGAGAATTTTCTGGAATAAGCGGAAGCATGTTAGCACAAACTATGTTTTATAAATCATTCTAAACAATAGTAATAATAGTTACATAAATATAAGATACGGAGTAGAAAATGGCAGAATTTAAATTAGGTAGAATTAGATTTGTATGGAAAGATGTATGGACCACCGGTACAACATATTATGTTGACGATGTAATTAGAAACGGCGGCAAGACTTATATTTGTACTGTAGGACACACCGCCGCTGCTGACTTCTATACTAATCTTGATTACAATCCAACGAAATGGAATCAGATGACAGACGGTCAAGAGTGGAAAGGTGACTGGACTGTAGGTACATTTTATAAAGATAACGACGTTGTAAAATACGGGGGTCTTTTATACATCTGTGCAAATTCTCACACATCTGCTGCTACTTTAGCATTAGGTCTCGAAGACAACCTGCCAAGCGATTGGGACTTATTTGCCGAGGGCACTGAGTGGAAAAATGATTGGACTGTTAATACTCGATATAAAATTGGCGACTTGATTAGATACGGTGGGTATGCTTATGTATGTAATCAAGGTCATACTTCAGCAGTTACATCTACACTAGGCCGAGAAGACGATGACAGCAAGTGGGACGAATTTAATGCTGGATTAGCATATAAAGGCTCGTGGAGCGGCTCGTTTGTAATTTACAAAGTTAACGATATTGTTAAGCAAGGTGCTGGTCTATGGATCTGTGTAACTAAACATACATCAACAGCTAGTTTTATTGCTGATAGCGCTACATACTGGAATCAGTTTGTAGAGGGAATTGAGTTTGAGAATTCTTGGAGCAATATCACTACATACCAACCAGGTGATGTTGTTCGTTACGGTGGTAACCAATACCTAGCTAAAACAAATCAATTTGGTGCAGTTCCTAGCACAAGTACTGCTAACTGGACATTATTTAGTGAAGGTATTACATTTGAATCAGAATGGAGTAATGCAACTGCTTATCGGGTAGGCAATGTAATTAGCCAACGCGGATACACCTATATTGCTACCGCAGACAGTACAAATCAAGAACCACCAAACTTAACATACTGGGAAAAACTTAATTCTGGTATTGCATGGCAATCTGAGTGGGTAGACGATGTTGAATACAAACTAGGGGATGCAGTTCGTTACGGGTCTAATGCTTATATTTGTGTATTAGGTCATATATCTGAAGCTGATGATGGATCAACTATTGGTAACGACCCACAAGGTGGAGGCAATGCAAACAGCCGCCCAGACCAAGATATTACTGGTACATACTGGAACCTGTTATCTGTAGGTACAGAAACATCTATACTAACTACTCGTGGCGATTTAGTATATTTTGGCGGAGCAGGACCAACTCGTTTGCCAATTGGTGCCGAAGGACAGGTATTGCGTGCAGGTGCAGAAGATCCAGAGTGGGTCACTTTAGGTGATACTGATCAACAGTATTATGTTGCTGAACATGGAGTTGACTCTCCAGCACCAATCTACGGTAAGACTTTAGATCAACCATTTAAGACAATTCGATATGCCTGTGAACAAATTGATCAAGGACCGAGATATCCTAATGCACAACGTCTATTAGAACTGAATCGCGTGTTCATCCAGCGTGAAGTTACTAGCTGGATTGACTACCAAGTTGCAAATGCAACATCTGGAAGCATATGGGAAAATTTCGATTATGATGAAGCTAAGTGTGAAAGAGATACTGGGTTTGTTGTTGATCGACTACAGTGGGACATTGGACATGGCGGCAACTTAAAGATTAGAGCAGCAGCTCAATCTCTACTAGGACTTTTAGTTGACGGTCCATTCTCAGTAGCAGAAGAAGATGCTCCGTATTCTACACTATCGTCTGAAACAGATCAAGGAATTGCAGCATATAATTACACTTTAGTAGTTATTGAAGCAGTGTTAGCTAATCAAGCACCTGCAGTGGCATACCAAAATGTAACAGATGATTCTACAACAATCGCTGAACAATTTATTGATACTGCGGTAGTTGCTGAACCGGGTGTACTGACCGACATTACTTTATTGGTAACGATTATTACTGATGCACTAGCTAATCCTACACAGGTTGGTTCACTACCTACAATTCCAGCTAGATATGTCCCGTTCACCCTACTTAAAGTAGCAACTGGTCGATACCGTGAAACATTACCAATTATTGTACCAGCATATACTTGCGTACAAGGTGACGAATTACGTTCTACTAATACTGGCCCTGCAGGTAGCTTGGCCGATATTTCAGATAGCTACTACAGTATTGATTCACTAAATCATCTAAGTGGGTTTGTTGGTAACATTGTTACCGGCGCAACAGTTACTCCAACAACTGGAAATATTGTAGCACAAAGCGCAGCTTGGCCATTTGCTGATACTCTTGAATCAGCAGCAGTGACCAGTCTAGTTGAAGTTATGAAGCACCAAGCAGATTACCGCATAGGTACATTGCATGTTACATTCCTTACAGATCCAACAGGTTACAATTCTAGCTACTTAGTTGGCTACGGCAATGCAAGAAAACTAATTAAAGAAAATAAAAAATTCTTACAAGAAGAAGTTATTACCTATCTTCAAAATAACTACAGCACGTTAGAAATAATTGGGTCTATTGCAGGAACTACATTAACTGTAACTGATGTTGAGTTAGGTACAGTTACTGTTGGTACAGTTATTCGCGGTTCAGACGTTACTGTTAGAACTACTATCACTGCTTTAGGTACAGGCACAGGCGGAACTGGCACATATACAGTTAACATTAGTCAAACAACTGCATCAACTACTATTAAGGCTGATACAAAATATGGCAGAACTAAAACTCGTAGGGATACAGGGTACTTAATTGATGCTATAATCTATGATCTAACATATGGCGGAAATGCACAAAGCATTAAAGCTGGACTAGCTTACTGGGACGGTGACGATGACACTCTTCCTCAATTACCTGCATCTATCAAAGTTTCAACACTAGCAGTAATTACGTATTTGAAAACGCTGATGCAAGCAGTAGCGACTGGTGGATCATACACAGCACTACAAACAACCGTTGTAAGATATACCGATACTGTAGGTAGTGCAGGCTCCTCAACTTTCATTGGTAATAACTTAGATAGTATTATCTCTATAATTACTACTGGGCCTGCAGTAGTTGGAGCATCAGTAACATTATCTGATCCTGCGACTACAGACGGTGTGTCATCTACAACCGCATTAATTAGCGCATACAGCACATTGGATTCTGCGGCTTCGACTATTCGTTCAAACACTATCGCATACATTAATGCAACTTACCCAAGTTTAGTGTATAATGAAACTAAATGTTCACGAGACGTAGGTATTATTTTAAAAGCAGTTGGCTATGACTTCATGCTAGGCAATACTGCTAGCATTACTGCATTTACTAATTACCAATCGGTCAAGGCAGCGCACGCTTATCTAAGATTAACAGCCGTTGAAGTATATACTTTAGGTCAAAAGGCGGTTACAATTGCAGCTATCGAGTATGTTCGCACACAGGCAATCGCTAACGTAGGATCTAATGCTACAGCAATTGCAAGAATCAACGTATTAATGCAAATCATTAAAGATATTCTATACGGTGCAACAGATGAAGGCGATGTTTGCCAGACTAATCTCCGCAATAGAGATTATGCTGTACTGCAACTAGAACGTAATAGAGACTTTATTGCTGCCGAAATTGATGCATATATCGCAGATACATTCAGTGATACTGCAACTAACACTACTGTAACAACTAATGTTATCACAATTAGTGATACTAGCTGGTTACGTCGCGGGGTTTCCATTAAGTTTGTAGGCACCGCTTTTGGTAATATTGTAGCAAATACTACATACTATGTTCGTAGTATTGTTAGTGCAACGACATTTACAATTTCTGCAACAAGAAACGGATCAGCAGTTGTTCTAACAACTGATACTGGATCAATGAGTGTAGAATTAGTGTATAACAAAGTATTGTGCCTACGTGATGTTGGCACATATATTGACGCACTAAAGTGGGACTTAAAATACACTTCTAATTACAAATCAAGATATGTTGCACGTTACTATGCAAACGCGGTATTGGGCAGCTTAGAAGAAAATATGTTCTTGTTACGTGATGGTACTGGTTTGCGTGATCAAACTATGGAAGGACTAACCGGCGACATGTTACCAGAAAATGAATACGGTACAAGTCGTGTATCTGCAGGTGCATATGCAAGTTTGGATCCAGGATGGGGTCCAGATGACTTCCGTACGTGGATTATTAGCAGATCTCCGTATGTACAAGGTCTTACCACACTAGGTACTGGTGCAATTGGACAGAAGATTGACGGTGCATTACACAACGGCGGCAATGACTCGATTGTTAGTAACGACTTTACACAGGTTATCAGCGATGGCATCGGCGCGTGGGTTACAAACAATGGTCGCGCAGAACTTGTATCTGTGTTCACTTACTATGCTCACATTGGTTACTTATCAGAGAATGGCGGACGTATCCGTGGTACAAACGGTAATTGCTCATACGGTGACTTTGGCGCTGTAGCAGAAGGATTTGACGATCGCGAAACTCCAAACACTGGTATAGTTGATAACATATTCCAGTTTAGCGCAATAGTTGGAGAGGTTACTACGACCGGCGCAGCACTGATCGCTCTAGAATTTGACAATGCAGGTATTAATTATTCCGAAGCAGACTTTTTATTGACTGGCGGTGGGATTAATGCAGACAGCGAAGTAGATGATATCCGAGATGATGCGGTGTTTACTGTTAGATTGCTTCAAAATGCTGAAGACGGATTAGACGGCGAGTTCGGCGGTCAAGGATATGTAACTAATTCTAACACTGCGCAAGGCGGATCGTCAACTTCGGTTACTTTAGCCGCAACAGATAGTGAGATTAGCACTGCCTATATTGGAATGAAAGTTGTAATTACTGGCGGATCAGGAGTAGGCCAGTTTGCTATTATTGATACATACAATTCTGGTACTAAGATCGCAGGAGTAGTTAAAGAATCAACAGGTGCAGCTGGGTTTGATCACTTTGTTGCTGGTACTACTATCGTAACTCCAGATGCTAGCTCAACATACACTGTTGAGCCGGCGGTATCCTTTACTGGTCCTACATATGCATCGGCTGCAGGTACAGGGTTGCCAACAGCCGGTACTTATACAGACGTAAAATTTGCTCCAGAAGTTATAACATATCTAGCAGTAGCAAGTACTACAACGAGTACAGCCGGAGCAGGCGCAACGTTTAATGTAATTAAGAGAGGAGCCAACTATGTTGTAACATTGGCAGCAGGCGGCGCTGATTATGTACGCTTAGATACTATTACAATTGCAGGCACAAATTTAGGTGGCGCAAGTACAACTAATAACATCACAATTACTGTAACTTCTATCAATAGTGTAACAGGAGCTGTGGTAGAAGTTGACCATACTGGCTCAGGCCAGGTTGGCAATTACGTTGCTCTATTATCAGGAAGTGCTACAGCTGAAACATCAATTGGCGGAACTTGGACTTCTAGAACATTGTCAGCAAGTCGTGATTGGATTGCACTAGCATCTGGACAAGACTTAACAGCAATTGCTGCCACTGCATTAGTAACCGGAACTGCTTATAAGGTGTTAACCTTAGGCGATTCATTGTTCAACACTGTTGGAGCAACAAATAACTTTGTTAACGAAGTATTCATTGCTACTGGTACAACAACCGGAACAGGTACTGTGGTAGCTATTAATTCTGTAGTAGTTGCAATTGCTACCGGATCCAACACTACAACACGCTCAGTTAATGGCGGAATTACATGGACAGCCGGCGGAAACTTACCTGCAACTACTACTTGGACTAGCATTGCCTACGGCGGCGGAGTATGGGTTGCAGTTGCTACAGGCGGAACTGCAAATGCATACAGTACAGACAGTGGACTAACATGGGTAGCAGGAGCAGCATTGCCTGCAAGCACTACTTGGACCAGCGTTACTTACGGTGGCGGCAAATTTGTTGCAGTAGCTTCAGGCGGAACTCAAGCAGCATACTCTATAAATTATGGCTTGAACTGGGTTACGGCGGCTTTACCATCTAGTACTAACTGGAAGAGTGTTGCATTTGGTAATAATAGATTTGTTGCAGTATCAAGTACTAGTGGAACAGCAGCAGCTTTCAGCTTAGACGGCATTACTTGGGTAACTAGCACTATTATTAGTGCTGCTTACTTATCAGTTGCTTACGGCCAAGGAACATTCTTTGCTGTTGGAGCAGCTACTACAGCAGCTAGCTCTCCAGACGGAGTTGTATGGACCTCAAGAACTATCAGCACAAGTAATAGTGCAGCAATTACGTTTGGTAACGCTAACAGAACTGGTAAATTTGTAACTATTAGCAACAGCGGAGCAACTAATGCCAGCATAATTACTGCTGGAACAAAAGCTCGTGCTAGAGCGTCTGCATCATCTGGTAAGATATTTGCTATCAGAATGCTGGACCCAGGTTCATCATATGCTACATTGCCAACAATGACTATTACTGATTCTAACAATATTTTTGAAGCACCGTTTACAGTTAGAAAAGGTAGTGGAGTATTAGCTAATCCTTCGTTCATTAATCGAGGAACTCAGTACGAAACAGCAAGTGCAGAAATATTAACCGGTGACGGATATGCTGATCAATTCCAGTCTGGTAGCTTTATATCAGTTCGTCAATTAGTCAATCGTCCAGTACCGGGATCAAACGTTGTATTTGGTAACTTACCAAATAGAACATTTAAGTTAGTTAACATAATAACATTCCGCGGAACAAATGAAGGATCATTTAGTGCATTCTTGCAAGTAAGCCCGCAGCTAACTATTACTGAAGCACCAGACAACAGTGAAGCTGCAACAACTAGACTACGATATAGTCAAGTTCGACTAACAGGGCACGACTTCTTAGATATTGGAACAGGCAGCTTCGCAGAAACAAATTATCCTGGACAGCCGTTACAAGCTCCAATTCCTGCTAACGAAACACCTACAGCTAACGGCGGCCGCGTATTCTTTACATCGACTGACCAAGACGGCAATTTCCGAGTTGGTGATTTGTTTGCTATTGAACAGTCAACTGGTATTGCTACATTGAATGCTGATGCGTTTAATATTAGTGGTCTACAGGAACTTAATCTAGGTAATGTTACACTTGGCGGCGGATCAGCAACAGTTACAGAATTTTCAACAGATCCGTTCTTTACAGCAGATAGCGATAATATTGTACCAACACAGCGAGCAATTAAAGCATTTATTGCTTCACAAATTGGTGGCGGTGGCGCATCGTTGAACGTAAATAGCGTAACAGCTGGTGCTGTCTTTATTAGCAGTAATGTGATTTCCACAGTTACTAATACGGCAATCAAGATGAATGCAACCTTTGATTTCCGAGGGGGAGTTACAGGAACTCCTTTAGCATTCAACTTCTTTTTAAACTAAATATAACGGAGAAATAAATTATGGCAACAGGAAGATTAGGAACAGCAGATTTAGCAGCAGCAACTAACACTACGGTGTATACTTGCCCTGCTGATACATTTACGGTAGTAACAGTTAGCGTATGTAATCGCGGAGCTTCGGCAGCTACTATTCAATTAGCAGTATGTGATACTTCGACCCCAGGTGGAGACGAATACTTAGAATTTGATACAAGTTTAGCTGCAAAGGGTGTTCTAGAGCGCACTGGTATTGTGCTAGATACAGGGAAATTACTAGTGGTGAGATCAAGTGCCACTAGTGTAAACGCCGTAGTATATGGTATTGAAACAAGTACCGCATAATAAAAGGATAAGATCATGGCAAGAAGAATTACAACAGGTGAAGTTGGGGGCGCTGGCTCTAGCGGATTGAACATTACCAATACTGTATTGTCGGCAGCTGAGGACTTAGATATTGTTGTAGAACCGAAAGGTACTGGAATTTTTATAGTTGCTGGCGATACTACTCTAGAAGCACAAGGAGATTTAAGATTTTCCGATGCAGATAACTCTAATTGGGTAGCATTCCAAGCACCAGCAACAATTAATTCAAACGTATTATGGACGTTGCCTGCTGCTGACGGGTCTAATAACCAGGTGCTAACTACTAACAGCAGCGGAACCCTAAGTTGGACCTCTAAAGACATTGCTCTTACAGATCAAACAGTTACGTCATCGACTCATTATGTAACATTAACTACTTCTAGTAGCGGAGTAGTTACTTCATTAAATACAAGTACAACTAGATTATCATTTGTGCCGAGTACAAGCACTCTATCTGCAGCAATTTTTACTGGATCAGCAGCTACTACTGCTACAGCATTAACTGCCGCCAACACAACTTTTTATCCAACTTTTGTAAGTAGTAATGCTAGTACTACTGCTCAAACTCATAGTGTAGCATCAGCATTTACGTTTAACGCAAGTAACGGAACATTAACTGCAACTATTGTTACAGCATCGTCGGATGCACGGTTAAAAGAAAATGTTCGTCCTATAGAAGGTGCATTAGATAAAGTATTGAGTCTATGTGGAGTAGAATTTAATCGTATCGGACATACTACAACTGAGATAGGAGTTATCGCTCAGAAAGTTGAAGAGGTGGTGCCTTCCTTAGTTGTAACAGGCGCAGACGGATTTAAATCTGTTGCATATGGTAACGCTATAGCACTGTTAATTGAAGCAATAAAAGAACAACAAGTACAAATTAAAGAACTACAGATAAGGAGAGTATAATATGCCATCATTAACAGGCTCAGGAATACAGTATGACAATGTGCCATTCGATCAATATAGTCAAGGATACACTAACACAACCCAGACTGATTCGTCGGTAATTGTTAAAATACGGTTTGGAAGTGGTTCGTCTGTTGATCAATATGTAGGTACGCCAGACGGGACTAGCGGTATTATTAACGGCAGTCAGGTTTATATGGGGGTTCCCCAAAAGACAAACAATTGGTTCAGAATTTTTTATCAAACAGTATCTGATGATACAGATGGAAATATTTCAGGAGTTGGTATTCGAGTAGAAAGATATACGCCAAGTTCTGGATGGCAGGAAGTTTTATCTCAAGGTAGCCATGCAAGTTATGATAATAACTATTCTGACTGGTATAGACAAAATCAAGGAATATTTTGGGTGCCAACCCATCCTGCATATCCTACCCAAGAACATTATTTTAGATTAGGATATCATAAACATGATAATGGACAACTTAGATTTAATGCATCTATAGGCAACGATTTACGAAGAAATGGATGGAATAACAACACGTTTGAAGTATGGGAAATAGACGGCGATCGAGTATTTACTACCGGTCGAATTTCGAGATTTTAATAAGAAGAGATTAATAATATGGCAACATCATTAACTGCAAGCGGAGTAGTTTATACTTCTGGATTGACACAGATTAGCACCCGAGCGGTAGTTAAACAACGCATGTCTGGCTGTTCAACAGTAGATCAAGGTCTGCCAAACGGCAACTGGGACTACATTAACGGTACTGAGATCGATATGGGAGTTCCACAAAAAAGTACAAATTGGTATCGATGCGAGTTTTACACTGATACTGACGATCAAGGTAGCGGCAATGGCGGGTCCGGATATGCACTCTATCGATACACTCCAAGCTCTGGCTGGGAACGAATTTTAGACAGTGGGTGGCACGCTAATTACGATAATAATGCTGGAGATTTTTATACCACAGTTAGAACTTTATACTATGCTCCGGTTCATCAAAGTTATCCAACACAACAACACGTATTTAGAATATACGGACGTAGACATCCGGATGTGAATATGAGGTGTAATTGTAGTATTGGTGCTGACTTAAGACAAGCAGGATGGCAAAATGGAATGTTTGAAGTGTGGGAAGTTGATGGGGATATCGCAACAACAGACAATTTATCGAGGTATTAATAAATGGCAACATCATTAAATTCAAATGGATTAGTAAATGCTGATGGCAATACTCAACGAAACTTTGAAGGAATTATCAAAGTAGGATTCACATCGTCAGGTAGTCGAGATTTTTCTGCAGGTAGTGGATTCGGTCCACAGTGGCAGTATGCCGGATCAGAAGTTAATATGGGGGTTCCTACTAATAGTCTCAATTGGTATCGCATTAGATATCAAACAATTTGCGACGATCAAGGCGGCGGCGGCCAAGGAACCGGCGCAGCAGTTTATCGATATACACCGAGTTCTGGGTGGAATCGTGTAATGGATCAAGGTCATCATGCTGCAATGGAAAATAATGCAGGAGATTTATACTGGATGGATAACGTCGACTATCTAATACCAGTACATCCTAGCTACCCTAGCGAACAACATATTTTTAGAATTTATCATGCAAACTGGAACGGTCCAGCAAGAGTACATTGCGGCATTGGCCGACAGACTCGTAATGGTAATTGGGAAAACAACATTTTAGAAATATGGGAAATAGATCACCGAGTTATGAATTCAGGTACATTAACTAGATTTTAATAAAGGAAAAATATTATGGCATTAACCGATAAATCAGTCGTATACGATAAACTAAAAGCTCCGTTTATGGGACATGCGCTTGCGGAACTGTTAGTAAGAGCAGGTAATAAATGGGAATTTATGGGATCGTTCAGCTTTACAACAAAAGAAGGATACGAGGAATTAAAATTCCGTGATCAAACTGCATCCGAAGAAGATAAAGAAATCGATCCATGGACCGGCGACGCTAAAAATACTCGAACTTATGATCAAATTAAAAATGAATTACCGAGTTGGCAAGAAGTCGAAGCAGAGCATATTGAAAATTTAGCTGAATACGATGATGCTGCTGGAAAACGTGCCAGAGTATATCCTGATTGGAGAGATCAATTGGACATGCTTTATAAAGACATCACTGCTGGACTACTTGGTGATGAAGCGAAGACAAGTCAATTCTATACCACAATTAAAGAAATTAAAGACACTAATCAATAAATATCTGCATGAGAAATCAGGTATTTTATTCTTTTAATCTTGAATATTTTCAAGATGCTCAATTAGCAGAACAACTACTTCCGGTCGCCCGGAAGTTTTTGTCTGAAGATGATAAATTGACTAATGAATGGGGCTATAAAAATACATATACTAACGATTATGGATTATCAACTGACCCGGATCTTAAAGTTTTTGTAGATTTGATATTAAAAAACGCTGAGAAGTTTCTTGACAAACAAGGAATACGCCTAAAGAAAAATCTTAAATTATGGGTTTCCTTGTTTGCTAGCGAAATGACAAAGAATGACGAACATACCTCGCATTGTCATTCGGGCGCACTACTTTCGGGATTAATATACTTAAAAGTTCCTCCTAATTCTGCAAGATTAGAATTTATATCTCCTAGATATCGCAATACCGCATGGACTAATTGTTTAGATGAAACTAGTTATAGTAATGCTACTGAGCTTTTTAAGGTAAAATCAAATCATATTATTGAAGTCCAGCCAGTAGAAGGATTATTTTTATTATGGGAATCGTGGGCACTTCATCGAGTTCCTGTTAATCCAACTGACAGTAGAATTACGTTAGTATTCAATGTTGGGGCTGAATAAATGACTAACTTTCAAATAATGCCAGTATTTCCATCAGTAATGGCTGCTGCAACTGTTTCTCATAACTTATCTCCATTATGGAACAAACTTAACGAGATGATTTTTTTCCCATCTACAGCAGATGACACTCATTCAATGTACAGCAGCAAAGACATGTTGATACTTGATAGCATACCAGAAATAAAAAAAATATTGTTAGCTTATTTTTATGATTTTAAAAATAATATTTTAAAATTAGAAAATACAGATTTTGAAATTACAACTTCGTGGATTACAAAAACAGCACCTGGTGGATTTTGTCAATACCATTCACATAAAAATGCATATTATAGTGCTGTACTATATCAAGATAAAACAAATGATGTTAACAGCGGAAATTTATTGTTTACAGATATAGGGATTAAAGAACAAACAATTCTAATAAACGATCCATCTGAATGGAATATGTTAAACAGTCGACGTATAACCATAGAACCAGATAAAAATTTATTAATTTTTTTTCCTAGTAATTTACGACATCGAATCAATAAGAATACAGGAACAACGGATAGATTTTCTCTAGCATTTAATTTATTCCCTAAAGGAATATTAGGTACTGGAGATTCATCTATCAACTTAAAATTATCATGATTGAAAATAATTCATTAATAGATATAAACAAAATTTTTGTAGTTGACAATGTAGCTCCAGACTGGTTATACGATTCATGGGTAAGAAAAATTCAAACTGCTCAAAGATGGAAATACGGAATGGCAGCGACACGACAGGATTATGGTCGATTTTTTGTAATGTGGATAGCTCAAGCGGGAAGTCACCGCGGTCCTAGAGGACCGTTTGTTGGAGATTTTGAAGGAATTGCTGACTACTTTAATGAAGTGTGGCAAAATCAACATCTTACCGCACTTATTCCTGACGCAGCAATTGCAAATATTCACAGGATACACTTTAATGGCCAATTTCCTACAAATAATAAACTATCATTACACTACGACTGGGATATCCCGGACATGTGGACTGTGGTCTATTATTTAGATGGAGAGGACGGAGATACTATATTTTACAATAGTCCTGCAGTGGATAGTGACGGAGAATTGATTATTCCATCAGAGATTCATAGAGTAGAGTTTAAACCAAACCGTGCAGTTTTTTTCCCATCATACTATTGGCATGCGGCTGAAAATCCTAAAGATGGATTCAGGATTAGTCTAGCATTTAACTATCTTTTAAACAGGTGTGATATTAACAATACGCTACGTAAAGACAGAGGGATTGAAAGCCAAATTATACCTCCTCCTGATCTAACAGACTTTATTAATGAGTTAGATCAAAAACAAAAGTATGAACGAATGCATAAACGGATGGACAACTAATTTTAATTTTTTAAAAACAACTTAGTAGCTATTGTAAATCTAGGATGTTCAGCAGCAATAGAGCAAGGTATTGCCGAATGTTGAATTCTTGAATCAAATACTATAACAGTTCCGGGTTTGATAATCTGTGAATAAATGACTTCACTGCAATCGTCATTATAAAATAATGTTTCACCATGCCAATTAATATCCCAGGTATGATTTGCATAATGTAAAATTGTATATGCATTAGTGCTGTCTCCGTCTACATCTGAATGTATTTGATCAACCGAGTTTGAAGTATTATAATTAATATACTGCCCAGTAACAGCTACTCTGTTCCAGTCCAACTCGTCAATATTCGAAATATATTTGGGATTAATAATAGAAGAAATTTTGCCATCTGGCGGAACAGTACTCCACCATTTGGCATCTCGATCTAAATTATTTAATAGATACAAATCAATGTTTGTTCGAGTAAATGGTGCATTAACTAATAAATTATAGATTCCTAAATTTTCTCTACGATTAAATACTCCTTCATAACTTATTATTTTTTTATCTTGATATTTTATAATTTTTTTATTAGACATTTATTTTCCTTGTGGAGGGCAAAAATTAATATTAAATGCAATGCTGATTCGTTCTTCGTCAGTGGTGTTTTCCATAGTCCCGTGCTGAAGCCATGCAGGAAACAACACAATATCTCCGTCCCCGGGTATCATTTCTATATTTTGAGGAGAGGTCCTGCCTTCGGGAAACTCACAATTATAAATCATTAAATTTGGATTATTAAAGCAAAGCCCTCCTTGATCCAAACTTACTCTAAAATAGTACACTCCGGCAATCGTATAACCCGGGTGTGCATGATAATCATGTTTAACTCCCTTCTCGGCAATATTAATCCAGGAATTCATGATTTTAAAATTGCCACCTTTTAGATTAGGCACTACCGGATCGGGATGATTGATAATAGATGTCCATTCTACAGCACTTAGATATCGATCTAGTGCTTCATAAATCCTTGCCTCTAGATTTTTTAAGTTATGTTTACCGATCAAATCATCAGAAATAAAGTACCCACCTAGTGGATTCTCTTGTTTTCTTATAGCGGCGTCCTTATAGATATATGACACATTTTCTAAATCGTCATTATCCTTAATATATTTTAAACACTCTTGTATTTCCAATTGTACAGGTTCATAATTTGAGATTGTAGGCATGTCTCTATATATTGTAACTGGAAATAGGTACATCAATGGCATAATGATTCCTTATATAATAAATCTGTTAGACGATATTGGTCTATTACTTTGTAAATCTTCAACAAAAAATATTTGGGTCAACCGAGGTTCGTTGTCTATAATGAAATTATCTGCACGATGCGGCACAGCAGAATCAAAACTAATCATACGATTGTATCGATTTGAAAATTTAATAGTTTCTAAAAAATTAGAATCTTGTTCTTTCATTTGATTTTCATAATTATCAGAAGTAGTATTAGTTAGATATAGACTGTGTTTGGCCTGTTGATCTTTATCATACTTTAATGGATCAATTATTTCATATAACGAAGTTCCGCTGTCTAAATTAGGATTAGGATTAAGATAAATGACCCCACCGAACACTGCATTATCAAAATGTATCCATCCTTTATTTTTATACGATTCGATGCCGTATGGTTCAATAATTTGAAATTTTGAGGTAACCTTCCATCGTATTTTTGTATATTCTAGATCAAAATAAAACGAAAACAATCTCTGACAAAATTTTTGCATTAATTCTGGATTAATTTGGAATAAATCTAATGTTCGTTTCCCAGGCCACTGCCCTGTAGGTGATGATTGAAAATCTTGTTGAAGTGCAAACTCTCTAATAATATTAGGATTTGTATAAAAATTATCCACGCATAGGGTCGGAAATTGAGACATTTGAGTGTATTATATTAACGGAAACAATCCCTGACACCCTGTATGCATAATCGGATCAGTAGATACATCGTATCCTATCGTTATGCGATCTCCACCATACGAGTCAATAACATTAACTTTATGTAGTCTTCGCCCCGGCCCAAAATAAATTTGACCTACTTTATTTGTTATTAGATAATCTTTAAATTCAGTAGTGGTATTTTTTGGATCGATAGATATATAACCGTGATAATCCCAACTATGATCATGCCAATCTAGCACATTATCTTGAGAATGGATATTGACCCATGCTTGTAACCATAATTGTTGAGTAGGCAGTTGAGTGCGTATAAAATCTCTTAATTCTTTATATAAATTATAAAAATATATCGAGCCAGCTGTTGATGAGAAAATATTATACTTGTAATAGGAAGATGTTGTATCTTCAGATATAAAATACTTTTTAATTTCTAAACATTGATTAATAAAATGTTGTTGATTTTCTATAATATAATTAGACTGTAATAGTTTATAATCTTTCATCTTTTAAAATTTGTTTAGAATTCTCTTCTCTAGGATATACTAAATTAACATTCCCGGCAATAGTACTACCAGTGTTTCCAGGCAACACATAATGTTCTAGATAACTTGGAAAAATTAAAATAGATCCGGGTTCTAATTTTGGTCTCCAATTTGCAGGAAATATTGGAGAAAAATATCCCATACATGTTTCGATTTGTTTCCATGCAGGATTTAAAAATACTGTTCTAGAATTTTCAACAGTTTCATAAATTATAAAACTCCACTGGCTATCAGCATGTATGTGTATTTCTTGCATGTCTTTTTCAGCATATACGTTTCGCCATATTGCCGATATGCGTGGATTTATATAAACTCCAGTTTCTTTTAAGTTTCGTTCAATGATCTGACTTAGATAATCGTATGATAACGGTTCTAGCTGAGGTTGGTGTAAATAATTTGAATTTACGTTACTAAAAAATGTCGGCTCATATTTAGAGTTGGTCATTATTATTTTAGATAAATCAACTTTATCTAAAAATATAGTAGTAGGAAATAATTCAACTTTCATAATGTTACTTATAAGATTTTTTAGTATGCATAAATTTTCTATATGCACTTTTCCATATAGTTCTCATTAAAGTTGCAGTTCGACTATGATGCTCAGGTTCTTTAATTTCCAATTCCCAATCTTCTCTTTTAAACGGAAACACACACACTAATGGAGTTCCTGCTTCTATAATGTATTCTTCGGAAGTTTTACAGTCTTCAAACATAAAAGGAAATCCAATAGGATCTGTATATTGATCAGTATCAACAATACCTGGAAATATTTTAAATCGAGTTTCATTAAAATATTCAGGTTGATAAAATAAACAACTGTATCCGGGAGGAGTTTTAATACCCCATACTCCGTTAAATTTTGCAATTTTTTTAAGATGTCCGTTTCTTATAACTGACATTTGGCTAGTATGATGAAATGATATTGGTGAATTGCTATTTGGCATTTTAAAATCAACACTGATATTCTCTCCTGCAACATCATCCCACGATCTTTTTATCAAAATATCAGCATAATTTTGTAGTATATACCCTGATGTTATATAATCTAAAACAGGGATACATTTTTTAACACTAAGATTAGATCCCAATGCTAACTGTTGCATAGTTTCTATAGCAGCTTCTTTCTCTTTATACCATTCGGGAACTAGTTTTTTTGATGGAGTAGGCGGAAACAAATTAGCTAAGGGTGCATGTTTAAAAAATGTTATTTTCATAGTTTTCTTCCTACTATAGATCGTAGACTATGTTCTGTTCTGGCATAGGGCTGATGACTTTCTTTGATTAACCCTATTGTCACTTCGGAACTGCCTATATAATCGATATTAAATGCAACGCTTATTCGATCGTCGGATGTTTTGTTTTTTCTTGTGCTATGAACTAACCAACTGGGAAATAATATAATATCTCCGTCGTCTGGAATTATATCAACTGTTTGCGGGCAGGAGATTCCTTGCGGAAACTGTCCGTGCATCATTAATGGATTTGGATTATTAAAATTTATAGATCCTTGTTCTTCGTTAACTCTAAAATAATAAGTACCTGATATCAAATATCCCGGATGGCAGTGATGAGAATGATTAACGCCTTTTTCCGCAATATTAATCCAAGATCCTTTAATAGCAAATTTTCTAGGACTTGTCCAGCCTATTCTTTCAACATACTCATCTACTGCATTGTATATTCTTCGAGTCAAAGTTACACAGTTAAATTTTTCAAGAAAATCATATGTTTTTTCATAAATATCGGTTTCTGGAGTACGTTTGTACATATAAGTTAGTGAGCTCGAATCCTTGGTCTTTTTTATTTGTTCGATAGCTGCTTTTATTTCCAGCTGTACCGGAACATAATTTTCTTCAGTTGCAGGAACTCTAATAACTGGAGTTGGAAATAAATTATACAATTCGGTCATTTCCAAAATTTCCTAAACGGACACTTGCTAACAGGCGCATCTTTAATAGCCCCCCACGATAAGTTAGGAAGAAATATTTTTAATTTTGCATGATTTAATGCTTTTCTTATGATATTATTGGGAATTTCTGCACGAGCTAATTCAATACTCTCTGTGTAACTATTGAGATTTTTAAATTTAATAATACCTAACGGATCGCCTCGTTTAATAACAGTTTCTTGATTATGAAATTTAAATGCAAACAGAGAAGGTCGAAACCATCGACTAAATGGATATTCTCCACCAATAAGTTCGGCATTGTGTGTTTTAATCATATCTGGAACAGGTAGTATCTCTAGCCATAAGTTTTTATTTTTAGATTTTTCTGGCCAAAATACAAAATGTTGGGCGAGCTGACCTACTGCAACACCATGATATTGCGGCACGCGTGCCGGTCTGTTTGGTCCTTCGTATCTTGCGCCAGCTGATTCATCAAAAGTACAATAGTTAAAAGACTCTTCGTTAACAATTCCAGAATCTTTATTATAAGATATGTTAACATCAAGTTGAGAAAAGAACACATAACTATTTTTATGTAAATTTTTCCAAGCAGGACATTGCCAATATACATGCTTACTATGATGTTCTTTAAAATATTGAAGGTACGGAATAGGTTCAATGTATATTTCTTCTTCGAATAACGGATGATCGTAAGACATTGAAAAATTATCCATTTTAGGTGCAAAAAATATTTTAGTCATGATTACCAAGCCCAGCTTACAAAACTATATCGTGTACCTGATATAACTTCATTAATTCTATGCGGATATAAAAAACAACTAGGGAATACAATTAAATCTCCTACTTGAGTTTTTATTTTGTAATCTTCAAAAAATACTAATTCGCCGCCTTCGAACTCGTCATTAAGAATTCCAATCATTGACAATACAGGAATACCTTTTTGCTGTCCATCAAATAAAGAATGTATGTGATCAAAGTGAGGTCGCATGCATGTACCTGCACTGTATCGATTTAGTCTAATCCCGCAACAGTTGTTTACTGTTTTTGAAAAATTAATTGATTGTGTCAGTTTATCACATACTTTGAAATATTCAGCAAAATTTCCTACCACCTGTTCAAATACCTGTTGTGTAATAACCGACGAAGGAAACAACACATCGAATTCCTTATCTTCATACGACATGCTTTTATCTTCGGAATTTATGTACCATTGATGTTGTTGCCAATGCTCGTGTGTGGTATCTTTAATCATACTATTGCATAGTTCTTTCGAGAGAACATTTTTTTGAATAATAAAATCAGTTAGTTTAAAATTACTCATGATAAGTTTATCTCAGTCAAGCTGCCTTTATTTGTACCACCTACTGGTATTACATTAAAAGATAAGGTATACCTCCACCCCTCTAATGTAGGATTTTCGCTAGTATAATGTGGCAACCAAGATGGAAACAAAACTAACGAGCCGGTTTCTGAAGGACATGGCCAAACACTATCGTTAATTTCGTGCATACTGGCTACATATAATCCACTGCGAACCTGATATTTAGGATCTTCAAACAGTGTAGGGGTGGGATTTTCACTAACATAATATATCCCCGATAAAAAAGAATTAGGATGTACGTGCATCCTATGAGCTCCATTTTTATCGGCTTTGTTTGCCCATGAAAGAACAACCTTAAATCCTTCGCAATGATACTTAAATGTTTTGCGATAATCTTCTAAACATATATTAACCCATTTAAAAAAATCTACAAGCTCGGGACGATTTTCGAGATGGTTATCGACAGTTTGAAATGGTTGATGCGGTCCCGGAGTAAATGCCTCTGTGCCGAGAAATTCTAAAATTTGTTTATTTTGAATTGTGTAGTTTGGATTGTCGTATCCTATTACATATGTAGGGAAAATTTTAGCTAACTTTTTTGCTAATGCTATGGGAGATTGGTCAATAGTGATAGACATTGTTAGATTCCTAATTAAGTGCATATATTTAAGTAAAAAGATTCTAAAAAATACAGAATATGATTTAGAATAAATAATAGCAGAGAGAGATCAATTATGGCAAAAATACCAGTTTTAGATGCAGTAAGAATTATACCAAGAGATACAGATTTCCTTGATAGAAAATCAGGACTACGCGGGGAAATTTTTTACGATCGTACTGCAAATTCATTACGTTTGTATGACGGACTAAATGCAGGAGGTATAAATTTAGCTAAGAGCGACCTAACTAACGTATCTGTAGATGTTATTAGGTCCAAATCTGTAGAATCCAGAATATCCACTGTGGTTTACGCAGTAACCATTACTGGTCCTCAAAACGCAGACACTGGTAACAAATACAATCTCAATGGTGTTTATAGACTAGAACCCAACTTTGTGGTAGGCTATACCTATGTGTTCCTACAGGACGATCCAACTAATGTGTACTTCCCTAATGCTAACGGAACTACACTTAACCCGCATCCTTTAAATTTTTCCGCAGATAATCTAAGCGGAGGGTTAGGAGGCGGAACTAGTTATCTAGCCAATGTAAAATATTTCCTTAACAATACACTAGTAACACAGGCGGTTTATAACGGAGCTGCATTTAACACTGCCACTTCTCGACAAGTTTGGATCACAGTAACTAATTCTACACCATCTACATTGTATTATTGGTGTTGGAATCATCAAGCTATGGGTAATGTTATTGCTGTGGCAGATCCGGGAACCGGATCTAGTGGAGAGTTGGGAGAAATAGGCCCACAGGGAGAAATAGGCCCACAGGGAGAAATAGGCCCACAGGGAGAAATAGGCCCACAGGGAGAAATAGGCCCACAGGGACCCGGAGGGACCAGCGTAGTTTTACGGGGAGCTGTCTCTGCAGTAATTGATTTACCACTCATAGGCAATACCGTTGGCGACCTATATGTGGTTACGGACACCGGAGATGGGTATGTGTGGGACGGTATTGCATGGGACAATGCAGGACCGATTCAAGGGCCGCAAGGCGAAACTGGTCCACAAGGTGCTGCCAGTACAGTGCCGGGGCCACAAGGTATACAAGGTATACAAGGTATACAAGGGCCAGCTGGCGCAGGATCGGGAGATGTGTTATCAACTGGCGGCAGTTACGTAGACAACGCGGTAGTTAGATATGATGGCACCACAGGCACAAGCATACAAGTTAGTTCGGTCACTATATCAGACCTGGGTGTACTTACTGCTACAACCTTTAGTGGCAGCGGCTCGTTAATCACCGCACTTAGCGCTACACAGTTGACTTCTGGTACTATACCGGATGCACGATTTCCGGCCACATTGCCTGCGGCGTCAGGAACAAATCTCACCGAACTTAACGCTACTCAGTTGACTTCTGGTACTGTACCCATTGCTAGATTAGGCTCGAGTGGTACTAGAGATGCCACAACATTTTTGCGCGGCGATAATACGTTTGCAACGATAGAAGTAGGAGGCGCTGCTAGTAATAGTTTTGAAACTATAGTAGTGACTGGACAAGGCAATGTGATTGCAGATAGTGCTACAGATACATTAACACTAACTGCAGGTACCGGAATCAGCATAACCACTGATGGTGGCACAGATACCATAACTATTACTAGCACAGTGAGCGCAGGTGCCACTGCATTTACAGGATTAAGCGATTCGGCCGGCGCAACTATAGATCAAATCTACTTACCAGCAATGACAATGTTGTTAGTAACAAATAACGGAGCATCGGCATATAGATTTGATCAATACGGA
>Ga0222645_100312_pt1 | contig 28360 bp, 23 predicted proteins | sample AntAcemetagen292_FD_179881 | JGI IMG/M metagenome (GOLD analysis project Ga0222645, IMG submission 179881) | Saline water microbial communities from Ace Lake, Antarctica - #292 | ecosystem: Environmental > Aquatic > Non-marine Saline and Alkaline > Saline | place: Antarctica: Ace Lake | collected...
TCAACTGGTGAACCCTGAAAGTTCAACCTACAAATCATTTATATCATTAGCTTCTTAAAAAATTAAATTAGTTTAAAACTTGATGCTTAATTTTAGCAGATGCGACAGAACCAACATTTTTAATTAAAATCAATATGAAAAAAGTAATTCTTTGTTTAGTCTTTTTATGTGGGTTTTTAGCGTGTTCATCTGAAGACGATACTCCACAAATAATTGTCCCCATTGCAACACCAAAACCTTTAGCTAAATTTACCATTACGTTCTCTGCAACAGAAGGAGGTAGTGTGAGCTCTACAGGAGGAGAATACGAGCAAGGGCAAACAGTGAGTGTAACTGCAACTCCTCAAGGAGAATATCTTTTTACAAATTGGTCAGACGGTAATACAGATGCCACAAGGACAGTTACCATAGATGCTACTAAGACTATTACAGCAAACTTTGAGAAGAAGAAGTACCCTCTAACAGTAAACATAGAAGGTGAAGGGGAGGTGTTGGAAGAGATAGTGAATGCAGGAAAGACTACCGACTATAATAGTGGTACAACTGTTAAATTAACAGCAGTAGCTTTTGGGGGCTTAGATTTTATTCAAAACAATGGCTGGGATTTTGTAGGTTGGTCTGGAGCTGTAACTTCTAAAGAACAAGTAATTACTGTAAGTGTTGGAGAAACCATAAGTATTACTGCTATTTTTAAACAAAAAGCATTTCCACATGGTATTAACTGGGATAATGTAATTAATAATGCTGATAATTTGTCTGAGATTGTATATCATGACACTTACAGCACCATAGTTCGTAATAAATTTATTGCTGGGTATAATGATACACCCTATAAAAAATTTAGAGGGCCTAATTTAGAAGCTAAACACTTTGTGAGCTTAGACCTCTGGTTGGACGATCTTTTTGCGCTTTATGCCAAGGCGGTAAGAACAGATAGCCAAACCTTTATTATGTTTCCTTTTATAGACCTTGAATGGGCGGTAGCGCTTCTATCTAATCCTGAAGTGAACCACCCTAGTTATGAGACTATTATGAGAAACGCCAACAAAACAGCTGCACAAGGTACCCGCCAAAATGCAGTCCCTAACCAACCTCAAGGTAGGCTTGACGGAATTTGGGTGTTACCAGCAACTTTAGGTCCTGATTCAAATGGTGGGAATGGAAGTTTGGAAATTAATGAGGAAACTATGTTAAACCATGAGTTTGGGCATCAAATACAGCAAGCGCAATGGAAGGACGAAAATTTAAATGGACCACTTAGAGGTATGGGGAGAGATGCACCTTGTTTTTTAATAGAGGGAATAGTAAGCATACCTGAATTAGCATTAATTTATAACACTCCAGAATCTTATAAAAACAATATTAGAAGAAGGATTAGAGGTGCATATACCTCAGATCCCAACACAAGAGACGAACTGGGTAATTTTACTGGTTATCAGCAGTTGACAGAAGAAGTTACTTATGAGTTTGCTTTGAACTATCTTAAAGATTCTTTTGGTTTACAATGTAATTCAGGTCTATACTATGGCTTATCTTATTCATTAGGATATTTAGCAACAGAAGCACTCGCAGCCATAGGCGGTGTAGAGTCTCCCTTGGCTCTTTTTACCCTAATGGGTAAATATGATAAGACTTGGGAAGAGGCTTTTTTAGAAGTATATAGAATTCCTTGGACAGAAGCAGAATCTATATTGGCGGAGTATATTCACAATAGGGCATCATTGTATAGAAATTAAATAACAGGTATATCACTTTCTTCTAACTCACTAATTTCTAAGCATCGTTTTTATGTAAACGATTAACTTGCCTAAGATCTTGCGCGTTTAGCTATTTAATTAGTTACCTCATCCAAAGAGGAGGCAGACCCATATTGAAGTGAGGCCTTAAGGAGCTTTTAAGCCAGTTTATTAAAGAGGTCAGGTGTTTTATTTGGTATATTGACCGATGTTTTAGGGTAATTTATATTCTGTATTGATAAAATTTAGTAGGACTTTTACCAGTAAACTTTTTAAAGTTGTTATAAAAAGTAGTCTTGGAATCAAAAAAACTATCAGACGCTAATGTTTCAACGGTTTTAGTGTTTAGATAACCTGTTTCTAAAAGTGAAATGGCGTATTTAATCTTTACATAATTAAAAAAGTCATTCTTAGAATATTTACAGTAGTATTTAAAAACATAGTCTAAATGCACCACGGGGATGTTTAAAGCTGTTTTAAGCACTAAAGCATTTGAGATAACTATCCCTTTTGCTATTTCCTCTGAAATAATAGTATCAATTTGCTCAATGATATAATTTTTCTCAGTCTTTAAACGCATGTGTAGTTTTTGGTCAGGGCTATCTATAATCTTATTAATATTTGGCACCCAGACCTCAAAGACATTCACCTTGGTTTCTTTGATAATCTTGTCTAGCAATTGGGCTCCATACAAAACTTCTGGATTCAGAAACAAACGTGCCAACACAAAGAGCCAAATCAGAGAACTAAAATTAAAAAAGAATATAATATAAATTAATGTCCCATCTTCATGAAGATAGAAAGATATATTACTGACAAAAACTAAACTCCCAGTTAAGACCAGCATCATAATAAGCCAAAACTTTTTTCTACTACCAGAGTGAAATGCCTCTTTATTATCTATGGCCCGTGAAGTAATTCTTACTAAGGACAAAAGAGCAATAATTGAAAAAACTAAATAAAGGTATTTATTATTCACAAAGGATAGTACGCCAGAGAAATGAATGACTGAAAAAAAGAAGGCGGCACTAAAGTACAAGAGAAGTTCTTTTTTACTAATGAAAATATTATAAGCTTTTTTAAAAAAGAAGTGGTAAACAGGAAAAATCAGATAGGTTCCCCCAAAATTAGAGTATATCAATTGCTTTACGTCCCCATTAAATAAATTCCAGCTATAAACTGCCCTTATAAAAAACCCTATGGCCAGAATAATTAAAAAGTAAACATTTCTGTTCTTATTTCCAATGATATTAAACAGTAAAACGAATAATGAAATCAAACATAAAACGGCTACTACTATGTTAATAGCACCAAAAGCAATATCACCAAAATTCATATTTACAAACTTATTATTTAATTTTTAAAGTTATCTGTAAAAACCTGTAAATATCTCTAATTACAACAAATGTGACAGAACCTAAAATATACCCAGCCAAGTAAACCCATGCAAAATGGGTATATAGAAAGGTTTAATCGCTTTTTTAGAGAAGACAAGCCTTTACAGAAATGTAGAGGCTTTTTTGTTTTTTAAATTTCACCCTTTAGACATCTTGTGAAAAAAGGGAAATCATCTGTAACTACATAGTAATAAATTCCTTTAGAAAATTCAGGAGTTACACCAAAACGCCCATTACATTGATCTAAATCTCCAAGCCCCTCAACATACTCATAGTCTTGAGTAAAGGCTCCCATTGGAATTGGGGTATTTGGATTTGTTGTATCTTGACCAGGCCCTCCAATAAGAGCAGTTAATATATTTGGACGATTAGTATCAGGCTCAGATTTTAATCGATAACTTGGGGTTAGTGCTTTTGTTCCATTGTTAGAATTATTAGCATCTGAATACCCATATCTTGCATAGACAGGGAATCCATCTGATGCCCACCCTACTAATGTCATCCCTTGATTATTCCCTAGAAATTCAATAAGTAATTCTGGAATTCCATGGTAATGATATGCTCCATTTGGTTGAACATGAGCATGATTCATGTCATCTCCAAAATCAAAAGTATTGTGCCCTAATGCTTCAATATTCCAATTCCCTTGTCCTTGGGCTAAACTACATTCACCGGCGTCGTTGCACCTACCAGCGGTACCAGGATCAAATTTAATACTATTTAAAGCATATGCGATTGCTAAGGCGGCCCCAACAACCTCCAATCCGCTTTCAGATATTATGTTTGGGCAAAGTGTGAACCTCTTATTTACATTTTGCTCCCTAATCGTGTTTGGATTATGAGGATTTGGAAAGGTTCCTACTTCATGATTAGGGATTCCGTTTCCGATTAAAATTCTATCATTACCATCTGTGGACCATGAATATCTGCTGTATGCATTGACAGATTCGTCATCATTATAGATTTCTTCTTCAATATTTACCAATATTCCAGCAGTTGAGTAATCTCCAGAGCATTCATTATTATTCGGTTCTTGCGAATCTTCATTTTTACTGCATGACAAAATGAATAGTAGTATGAATAAGTTTATAATGCCCCTCATTTTAATTGCTTTTTTATTAGACCTTAAAATATCTAAAAGGTTTAATTCTAACCTAATTCACAAACAGGAAAGATTGTATTGTAACATTAAACAAGAGGAGTAGCAGAAGACAAGCCTTTACAGAAATTATAACCTTAAAAAGTTCACTTTATGCTGACGTTATACACCAATAACTTTTAATTAAGCAATCTGTTCTTTTTGTGTATCAATTAAAATTATAATGATACTAAAGACAAACATTAATCCTGCTGGCAAAAATTTAATAGCAGCGTCACTTACTTTAAAATGCATAGCAAGAGCTCCAAGCATTAGAATTGCTATTGTTAAAGCGGAAGGAAGTATGACTTTTTTTAAATAAAAACCAATTAAAAGACCTAATACTGCTAAAATTTTTAATCCTCCAATTAAATACATAACGGTTTCATTAAGCCCATAAGCTGCAAATTCCTCCACCATATTTCTGGCTTCGCCTCCTCTATAAATAGTGACTTTATTTAGTCTAAAAAACCAGACATTAATAATTACAAATGACACTGTAGCCATTAAAATATATTTAATATATTTCATAATTAAAGTTTTATACTTTTTATAAAGATATAAGAATTTAGCATTAAGTACAATATGGAAGGCAATGACTGAATCATATTGTCATTAATATTAATTCTTGTTCCTAAGGCACCTGCCATCATAATTGTAAGAGCAAAGGAACTAATCAATAAAATTTTAAATTTTCCAGTACCAAATAATAGTCCAGCACCACAGAAAATTTGGCCAAGGCCAACCAAAAGTCTTAATTCTGAGAATCCATATCTTACAAATTCTTCAATGTAAAAAGGATGGTTTAAAGTAAGTACTCCATAAATTAAATGAGAAATGCCACAAAATATCCTAACTACTCTTAAATGCATAGTGCTAAGCTATGAGATATATTTTTAATAAGGGATATTTTTTTGGCCTTTAATAATCATTTTATTGAAGGAAGCTACTAAGAATAATACACTATCATTTGTAAATGTTCTCAATATAATGAGACTATTTTTTAAATTTATACACCTTAAAATTAGTATTTTTAAGAGATTACAAGATATAGTATGATTATAAAGTATTTTAACAATGAGATATATTGATTTAATGCAGCTTCATTTAGCAACAGTAATCCCTAGTTTTTTGATAGGTACATTGCTCTTAGTCATTAAAAAAGGGACTGGTATTCATAAAATTTTTGGAAGAGTTTATATGATCTTAATGATGGTAACTGCTTTAATAACACTATTTATGCCTGCCAGAGTTGGCGCCACATTTTTGAATCACTTTGGATGGATTCACAGTTTTAGCTTTCTGACAATCTATACTGTTCCAACGGCTTATTGGGCTATTAAAAAAGGAAATGTGAGGGCTCATAAGCGAAAAATGATTCTATTATACTTTGGAGCAATAGTAATTGCGGGTGGTTTTACATTTTACCCAGGAAGATATTTACACCATCTATTTTTTGGGTAGAATAAATAATGGTCAGTGTTAGCGGAGAAGCGAGCAGGTATTTGATATAAAATTTCACATTTTTTAGCATTTCACATTTTTTTATATATTTATATAAATAATTTTAATATAAATTATATGAAAAAAATATTTTTAACGCTTTTTGCTTTTTTATTTTGTGCCCTTTCTTTTGCACAAGAAATTAGTGGAATAGTAAAAGATCAAAATGGAGAAGCCTTACCAGGTGTCTCTGTTTTAATTGTAGGTTCCATTAATGGAACTATCACAGATTTTGATGGAAATTTCGTCATTAACGCCAAAGAAGGAGATCTCTTGCGATTTTCTTATGTGGGTATGATGACCAAAGATTTCTCAATAGGCAAAGAGCTTAGAATTACTATTGTTTTAGAGGAAGACGCTAGTGCTTTAGATGAGGTGGTGGTAACCGCCTTTGGTATTGAGAAAAAGCAAAAATCCTTGGGGTATTCTGTTACCCAAGTTAACAGTGAAGACCTAAACTTAAATGGCCAAGCTAATGCTATAGAGAGTTTGCAAGGTAGAATTGCCGGGGTGCAAATTAATAGAACATCTGGAAGTTCTGGAGGTGGGGTAGACATTTTAATTAGAGGGGTTACCTCTATTAATCCAAACAGAAGTAACCAACCATTGATTATAGTAGATGGTATTGCTTTTAATAATGACACCTTTGCAGGAGAAGTAAGGCCTAGTGCTGGTTCTAATTCCCCTAATAGTTCAGAACAATTTGCATTTTCTAACAGGGCTGGAGATATTAACCCAGAAGACATTGAAAGCTTTAGTGTTTTAAAAGGCGCAGCAGCCACTGCCTTGTATGGGGTGAGGGCTTCTAATGGTGCTATCATCATCACCACTAAAAAGGGTAAAAAGGGGAAAGCTAAAATTAACTTTACTAGTTCTGCTAGTTATAGGAACATCAATAAAACACCAACATTACAAACTACCTATAGAGAGGGGTTTAGTGGATTCCCCAGAACCTTGTACGATCCAAATTCAGAAACCGGTTTTAACAGGGTTCAGAATGCCACTTCTTTTTATTCTTGGGGCCCAAAATACACTGACAATTCTGCCACATTTGCCAATGGAACAGTAGTTGATTTATCCGATGATCAATTTTACAGTCCTTATGATATTTTCAGAACTGGAGTGAACACACAATCTAACTTGAGTATTAGTGGTGCTAATGATCAATTAGATTATTTTTTCTCCCTGGGTAACAACGCAGAAGAAGGCGTTTTGCCAAATACGGACTATGCAAAGACAAATTTTAGACTCAATACAGGCTATAAAATCACTGATAAATTTAAATTAAATACGTCTGTTTCTTATACCAAATCTGGTGGGAAAAGAGCCAACGGGGGAGATAAATCTGTAATGAGTGCCCTTGCTTACTATTCAGGCACATTTCCCATTAATGATTATAAGAATCCAGATGGTACAGAAAGAGACTATTCATTTGGAATTATTGACAACCCAAGATATCTGATGGAAACCAGCAGTCTTGAAGACGACGTGAATAGATGGGTGGGAAGTGCTATAATAAATTGGACTCCAAAAGAGTGGATTAACATTACCTATGCGGCACAAATTGACAACTATTCAGATAAAAGAAATAGATTTGTAGGAGCAGATTTAGATGGAGGTTCTCAAGTAGGCGGTTTTGTGTTGAATCAGAATATTAATTCTACCGCACTAGAATCTAACCTACTTATTGCTCTTAGTAAAAAATGGTCAGAAGATTTCACCACAGACCTTACTTTAGGTCATCAAATATCGGATTCTAAATTAGATTATGATCAGGCCAGAGGAGAAGGTTTAAATGTTCCTGGTATTAATGAAATAGGAAATACCACCAATTTTTTCATTAATAATAATGTGACCCAACTCAGAAATATGGGGGTATTTGGCGAACTTAAATTAGGCTATAAAGACAGGCTTTTCTTAAGTCTTACAGGAAGAAATGACTGGCTCTCTACCCTACCTTCTCAAAATAGATCTTTCTTTTATCCTTCTGCCAGTTTGGCCTACGACATTTCTTCAGCTTTTGAAAAGAATGATATTTTTACCTTTGGTAAAATTAGAGCATCTTGGGCAGAAGTTGGAAAAGGGCCTGGATTTGGAGACGTAGGCCAGTATTTTATAGTAGATAGCGATTTTCCTTTTGGGGGTACTGGTGGATACAGAAGAAGCACCAATCTGGGAGATTTAAATATTGTCCCCGAAAAGAATCAGTCTACAGAATTTGGAGTAGATCTTAGATTTCTAAAAGATAGAGTTAGGATAGATTACGCCTACTTTAACACCCGAGTTAAAGATCAGATTTTTACTGTGGGAACCGCATACTCCTCAGGACTTTCTGGCATAACGAGAAATGCTGGAGATTTTGAGGTTTTTGGTCATGAATTATTGGTAAGTGCAGATATAATTCAAAAAGACCACTTTAAATGGGGACTCATCCTAAACTGGTCTACCAGTGAAGGGAAGGTATTGGAAATACCAGATGATATTGAGTCCATTATATTTGCAAATTCTGGTTTTGCAGGGGTTACCTCTGAAATAAGAGCTGGAGACAAAATGGGAACCTTGTACGGGTACAAATGGAGGTATGAAAATGGGGAGAGGTATATAGCTTCTAACGGATTTCCAGTTGTAGATCTAAGCGAAAGAGTGAAGGTTGGAAATGCATTTCCAGATTTCATCTCTTCTATTGGAAGTAATTTTAAATGGAAAGGGATTGGGTTTAATTTCCTTTTAGAGTATAAAAAAGGAGGAGACCTTTATGATTCTGGTCTCAGAAATTCAATTAGAAACGGAAATCCACAAAGTACGGCCTTAAGAGAACCAACAGTTTTAAGTGGTGTAATGGACAATGGAAATGGTGGCTTTGTCACCAACACTGTTGAAGGGAATTTAAGTCAAAATTATTACAGAAGCTCCACACAGTACAATAGGGCTTCTGAGGTATTAGTTCAAGACGCATCTTGGGTTAAGGTCAGGAACCTAAGCTTGAGTTATGACCTTTCATCTAAACTCTTAACATCTTTAAAACTTTCTAAAGTGAGTCTTTCTGTCAATGCCAACAACCTTTTGTTATGGACACCATTTGATGGTTTTGACCCAGAAGGAAATCAATACAGCGCAGGTAGTAATGTGTATGGCTTTACAGGATTAAGTGTCCCCATTAGCGAAAGCTATTCATTTGCAATTAACATAGGAATTTAAAAAAGTTTAAAATGAAAAATATAACATATAAAATACTCGTAACTGTATTTTTTGTTACCGTTCTAAGCGCTTGTAGTGATGAATATTTTGACGTAAACACTCCATCAAATACAGCTACCTTAGCACAGCTAAGAATACAGGATCTAATGGCTCCGGTCATTCACAGTACAATGGAAGCACAGCGATCTGCAGAATTGAGCTTTGGTAACTATGTTCAAAATTTTGTAGGTACTGGAGGGGGTGCTGCAGGACAAACATCTGCAAGTGGTTTATGGAGTCAAGTATATTTGTATATACTTCCTAATTTAAAAGCTATTAAGGAAAAAGCTGTAGAGGCAGACTCCAAACATATTGGAGCCATTGCTGATATTCTCACCGCTATTAATTTGGGTATTGCTACAGATACCTGGGACAACATCCCTTATTTAGATGCTTCTAACGGCCCTAATAATAATTTTCCAATTTTTGATAGCCAAGAGTCTGTTTATAACAGCATTTTTAACTTGTTAGACAATGCCATAACTGCTTTAAGTGGCCAAGACAATTCTGGTTTTAATTTGGGAAGCTCAGACCTTATTTACGGAGGAGATAAGCAAAAATGGCTCAGAACTGCCTACACTGTTAAAGCAAGATATATGCTACATTTGGTGAACAAAGGGAGTGTGAGCGCTAATGACGTTCTTTCTACAATTGCCAATGGTTATCAATCTGATGCAGATGATTTTTTAATGTATTACAATGAAAAAAACATCAATCCTTGGTATTCTTCAGAAATATTATCAAGAGCTACTGGAAACCTAAGTAATGATCTTGCTAGCCAGCTTGTGAGCTCTATGAATGGAGATTATTATCCCTTCCAAGGCACTGATGTATTGATTGATCCAAGATTGCCTTTATTTGCAGAAATTCCCAGTGCTGATACTCAATACAAAGGTTTTGTAAGTGGAGGGATAGGGGTTTCACCCGATGGCTCTGCGGGTAATACCCGCTTTAAGACCGATGGTTTTTATACCAGCGTAGACGCTCCTTTAATGCTCATTAGCTTTGCAGAAGCCAAATTTATTGAAGCAGAAGCTGCCTTTTTAGTAAATGGAGGCACTTTAGACTCTAAAGGCACTAATGCCACGGCCTATAATGCTTATTTAGAGGGCATTAAGGGGAGTATGAGTTTTTATGGAGTGTCAGGGAGCGCTTATTTTTCAGATAGCGCCATTGCAGTAGGACAGTCAGAGTTAATGTTACATCATATTTTAAAAGAAAAATATATTCACAACTTCTTAAATCCTGAGACTTTTGTAGATTTTAGAAGGTATGATTTTTCTGATAAAGCCTTTAAAGGCTTAAAAATTAGGTTAGAAACTGCAGCAGACACTAATGAATTTATCGGTCAATGGTTTAGAAGGGCAGAATATCCGGCTACAGAATTAGCAAGAAATGAAGCCAATGTATTGACCAATCAGAAAACACCTGTCACACCGGTTTGGTGGGATAATTAAAAAGAAATACCTTGGTGTACAATCTGAAATTATGGAATGGTATTTAAAAAACAGATGGCTTATTTGGATAGCCAGTGGTATTTATTTAAGCTATAGAATTTTTACCGCGATATATTATAGCAAGTAAATATTAGTAATTAAAAATTCCAATCAATTTGTAGGGTTATTAAAACATAAAGCATTTGAATAAGTGCTTTATGTTTTTTTATTTGCAAAAGACAAATGGATAATGATGTTTTATTATCTAGCACATTTCATATCTGTTTACAGTAAAAAATGAGTGTATTTGCAACCAGGAAACTTTACAATTGCCCTTTTCTATTCATGAATTGGAATATAATTTTTTTTTGGAAATTTCAGTTTAAACTTAAGTCAAATACAAAGGAAGTACTCACTATAAAATTTAAAAATGAGAAAAACAGCATTAATTACAGGAGCAAGTAGTGGCATTGGAAAAGAATTTGCTAAAATTCATGCAGAAAATGGAGGTGATTTAATTATTGTAGCAAGAAGTGAAAATAATTTAAATGAATTAAAAAATGAACTTGAGGCTTCTTATGGCACGCATGTTTTAGTCATTCAAAAAGACCTCACTCAAGCCAACGCGTCAAAAGAAATATACGAACAAGTTAAAAGTAGTGGCATACATGTAAATTATTTAATTAATAATGCGGGTTTTGGTGGGCTAGGAAAGTTTAATGAAAGAGAATTAGAGCAAGATGTGTCTATGATTCAATTAAATATTACGGCTTTAACTTCTTTAACACATTACTTTTTACAAGACTTTATAAAATACAACGAAGGAAAAATATTAAATGTATCTTCTACCGCAAGCTTTATGCCTGGCCCACTACAGGCTGTATACTTTGCTACTAAAGCGTATGTAACTTTCTTTAGTAATGCCATTGCAGAAGAATTAAAAGACACAAATATTACCGTGACCAACCTCATGCCTGGCGCTACAGAAAGTCAGTTTGGAAAAGTATCTGGAATGGATAAAACGGCCATGTTTAAGAAAACTGCCAGTGCTAGAAGTGTGGCCCAGGACGGGTACAACGGAATGTTAAATGGAGAATTAGATGTGATTTCTGGACTCAGTTTTATGCAAAAGGCAATGATATCTATGATACCCTTTACACCAAAAAAAATATTGTTGTCCCAAGTTAAAAAAATGCAAGAAGTACAATAAAAAATAGCCCCTCTTAAAATTACAAGCTATACACAAACCTAAAAGTAATGAACCTAGGTTGAATAAAGGTTTCTGAAGTAAAAACAGATAGGTTGTTGGCACTGTTTCTAACTTGAGAGTCAATATTTAAAATATTAGTAGCCTTCAATTCATATTCCCATTTGGCGTCCTTGTCCTTTCTATAAGAGAGGCTTGCATTCCAATTTTGGAAAGACTGTACTTCTCCTGTCCCAAGTTCTTGGGCGGTGTAAACATAATTGGTTCTAAAGGTAATTTTCTTCACTATATAGGCGTCAAAGTCTATAGATGGAGCTTGGGTGATAAATTTAGTTTTGCGGCTCCCTTGGTTGTTGTTTGTGACTGAATACCTATAGTTAAGGCTCACATTGGGTGCTACTTTAAAGTTGGTGCTCACACCAGGGGTATAGGACTGGGTAAAGCCTTTGTTTATGGAACGCTGGTTCTGAATAAACTGATTAATTTTACTGTAGTTAAAATTAGAATTCAGAGTGGTTCTTATTTTCCCAAAAGTCCTTTGAACCCTTCCAAAAAGGCTCATATTTTCATCTGCAAAGCTGGAGTTAAAAAAAGTGTTGGTTCTTATTACATTTTCAAAATTCGTAAGCCCCCTTATCTGGTCTATATTACTTGAGTAAGCAGCCCTAACAAACACATTGGTATAGTTAAAAAGGTTAAAGCTGCTGTACAATAGACTTAGGTTGTTAGACAGGGCATTTTGAAGGTCAGGAGACCCAAATTGCAAGCTGTTGTAGTTATTGAACACCAAGCCTTCTGCCAACCTAGTGACGTCTGTAAACTGATTGCGCATATTGTAGTTTAAGGTGAGGGACTCTCCTTTTTTAAGCTGTATACGTGTTTCGAAATCTGGTAATAGCTTTATAAAATTATCTTCAAAACTTTCTCCAAACTGACTATTCTTGTTTCCGTAGGAATGTAGAGAAAAGCCGGGTGTAAAAGTGAATATACCAGACCTTAGTCTGTAGTGAACCCCTAAATAAACATCTTTAAAATTGTATTGGGTGTCATTGGTAGCCCTGCCCTCGTTAAAATTAGGACTTGGGTTTAATTGAGACCCATCTGTTAAAAATTGAAAAATGTTGGAGTTAAATGCTTGCTGGCTTAAAATGGTTCCAAGGGTCAGGTTTAGGTTGCTCTTAGAATTTATAATGTAGTAGTAATCTAGCTTGGCATCTAGTTGGTTGGATTTTATTTTTCTGTTCTGGGCTAGGTCGTACTCATTTACATCGGTCTCTAAACCTAAAGCAACTGCAGTTGTATTAAAGGCATTAAATCCATTGATATTGTTTTCTAGTACCGCATTGTAAAATGGATTTTCATTTTTTATTAAATGCTGGGCTTCAAAAGCAAAAATATTATTTTCATTAAGTGTGTAGTAATAATTTACGTTCTGATTTATGCTATAAGGCGTTACCTTATCTGTTTGGTCAGTGTTGCCAAGCACAGAAGAAAAAATATTCTGTCTTTGAGAATCGTTAGACACCCGCGCTAAAACATCGTATTCCAACTGGTTATTGGCATTTGGTTTGTAAGAGGCGCTTAGCTTGGCCAATCCCTGACTAGAAAGTTCCTTGCTAGATTGTTCTGTGGCCTCGTCTGGAATACCAAAGTCTGGGTTTGTGTACTGAACAAAGCTGGTTTCTTTAGATAAAATAGCGCTGCTATTAAAAATTAAAAAACCACTTAGGTCTAGGGCTTTATTAGGAGCGTAACTAAAATTAGCGGTGGCAAGTTTATTTTCAATTTTAAGGGCATTCCCTTGATTTGTTAAAAAATTAAGGCTGTTGTCTCCTAAGTTAATACTGGTTCCGCTAGTATTGCTTGGCGCCCTAAAGCCCCCACCAAACCCTCTAATATCTCTTGTAGAAAGCGCAACTTCTCCTGTATTATTGAGGTCTCCAATAAAGTTAATACTATATTTAGGGCTGTAAAAAAATAATTTTGGCTGGGTGACATACAATGTATTTTCTGGTGAATCTCCTGCGCCAGCAGTCACATTTCCAAACCAAAAACTTTCTTTGCCTTCCTTTAGTTTTATATTAATGGCTACATTGTCTTGGTTATTGCGCACGCCACTTAATTGGCCCACCTCTGCATAATTTTTGAGGATTTGAATTTTATCTACAGCGTTTGAGGGGATGTTTTTAGTGGCTATTTTGGTGTCTCCATCAAAGAAGTCTTTGCCATTGACCATTAATTTATTAACCACTTTTCCCTCTACCTCAATTTGTCCATTTTCATTAATAAGTACTCCTGGTAATTTGTCTATAATATCTGCTAGTTTTCTTTCTGAACCGTTGGTGTAGGAGTCTGCATTGTAGACCAAAGTATCTCCTCTTACTACCACAGGAATTTTGTAGATAAGTTCTACCTCATCTAATGCAAAATCTGGAATTAAAGTATAATTCTTAACAATATCAATGCCTCTGGTGCTCAAGCTGTCATTAATGGTTTTTAATCCAATGTAGCTTACTTGAATTCTGTAATTGACATTTTTTTTTAAATCTAGAACGTATCCCCCATCTTTATTCGTAATTACATAAGATTCTAGCCCGTTTGTTTCCTTATTAATAGCTACTAAACTGGCTAATTCCAGGGGGTTTTTTAAACTGTCTTTTACCACCCCTTCCAGTTTAATCTGTCCATAGGAAACAATAGACATTAGAAGCATGACTACAATACTTAGTTTTTTCATGATTGTTATTTTGTTAAAGGGGGTGTGTAATGAAAATACAGATGGCTTAATTTCTACGCCTGCCTCTATTATTTCTCATTTCAAGCATTTTACTCTTGAGTGTAATTCTGTAGTCATTTTTGGTGATCTCTTTCCCTTTATCTGGCATTTTAATGTCTATACCATCCTTTGGATTTAGTACAATCTGGGAGCATAGCATGGTCGTATTTCCTGCACTTACCTCTAAGATAAGCCCCGGTAAGCCCCAATACTCTGCAGGACCGTGTTGTAGTGGTATTTGTAAGGTGTACCAAGCCTCAACTTCTGTCATTTTTATCTCTGTAACAGTTTCTTCAGAAGCTAAATCTGCCCATGAAAAAGCGTACCAATCAAGTTCTTCAGTAGGAATAGTGGCGGTGGCTTTAAAACACATATACTGTCCTATTTGCTTAGATTCTGTTCCCATTTTCCATGCAATGGTTTGTAGGGAATCTTTAACCAAGAACTTTTTACCATAAAATTCTTGCTCTTGAACTAAGCGGTACTCTTTTACATTTTTGTACTGTTCTCCTCTGGCAAAGTTGCTGCCCCAAGAGTCTGTTGCGCCTGAAATGGCATCTATTTTTTCTTCTTCTTTAAAGAAAGATTCGTCTTTATTAAAACTGAGAACAAATGTTTTTTCTAATCTATTTTTTAGCCTCCCTTGCATTTCTTTTTTCTGGGCCTCGCTCATTCTTGCGCCCCAATCTCCTAGTTCCATTTTAGATTTAGAAAAATAATAAGCTTTGCCTTCAAAGCCTTTGTTGCTTAGGGAATTGTCTGTAGTAGAGAATGCGATGAACAGAAGGGAAAAAAATTTTAAAAGTAGCATTTTCATAGGAGGAGTATGATTAAGTATTGTTTAACGAATATACTAAAATATTAAACACTATTATTTTTTCTTTTTTCTGTTGGCAATTTTATCTCCTTTGGTTTTGGGTTTGCTATACTTTTTGGCAATCTTAAATTTATAGGCCCCACCTAAATTGGTTTTTTTGTTTTTAGCTTTTTTTTCTTCATCCATGACACTAAGATAGAATAAGATATAAGACCTCCCTTAAAATTATTTTTTATTCTTTTCTAAGCCAATACGCCATCCTATATTAGAAGCACTAAAAACAATTGAAAACACCCTTATACACTCAATTTTTTGTTATTTCATCTTGTCATTAAAACATAACTTAATGTTATAGTATCCATTAAAAACATAAATTAAAACATATGAGTTAAGTTTATTATTTTTGCAAATTAATTGATAATTTCAACAATAAATTTTATATTTTGGAGTGGAAACTATTAGCAGATAACCTGACCAACCCCTCTTTATTATTTTTCTGTCTAGGCCTTTTAGCGGTCCAATTAAAAAGTGATTTAGAAATACCCGCTAATTCCTCTAAATTTATTACCCTATACCTCTTATTTTCCATTGGCTTTAGAGGGGGGCAAGAACTCTCCCATAGTGTTATTGAAACAGAAGTGATTTGGACCCTAGTGGTGGCCATTTTTTTATCCTTAATTATTCCCATATACTGCTTTTTTATAGTAAAGAAAAAGCTAGGAGTAGAAAACGCAGGGGCTATTGCCGCTGCATACGGATCTGTGAGTGCTGTGACTTTTATTACCGCAGTTTCTTTTTTAGAAGCCCATGACATACATTTTGGGGGCCATATGGTGGCTGTTATGGCCCTTATGGAAGCCCCGGCCATTGTAGCGGGTGTATTGCTAATTTCTCTTTACAGAGGTGAGTCTCAAGAAAAATCTGACTTTTTATCTGTTGTGAAGCACGCTTTTACCAATGGTAGCGTGGTCATGATTTTAGGTAGCTTGGTCATTGGATACATAGCCAGCGACAGCCAAGCAGAGGGTATTAAACCTTTTGCTACAGATCTCTTTAAAGGATTTCTATCTATTTTCTTATTAGATATGGGTATTACAAGCGGTCAAAAGTTAAAGAGTTTTTTTAAAAATGGATGGTTTGCTTTTGGGTTTGCTATTTTAATACCACTCATAAATGGAACCCTAACAGCTATTTTAAGTGCTGCTTTAAGCCCAGAAGACGGCAATAGACTGCTGCTAACTGTACTGGCGGCAAGTGCCTCTTATATTGCTGTTCCTGCCGCTATGAAATTAGCAGCACCTAAGGCCAATCCTGGTTTATACATTCCCATGGCGCTGGCCATTACTTTCCCTATGAACATTATATTTGGTATTCCCTGGTATTTGTACGTCATTCATCAGGTTCCTTTTTGGTTCTAAATAAGTAGGAGTCATATCCTTTTATACCCAAGTTTATAGAGTGCTTTTCAATAAGTTTTAGTAGCTTGTTGAAAATTTTCTATTATAAAATTATGAGTTATTTAGAGGTTACCAAAGACGTATACAGAGCGGCCGCTTTAACCCCAGATGTAGGTCTTTGCTGCACCACCACGCCTATTTGGCAGTTTCCAGGTTTAAAGGTTCCCACCATCATGCAGGAAATGAATTACGGCTGCGGCAGTACGGTACACCCTAGAGATTTAGTGAACAACCCTAAAATAGCCTATGTGGGTGTTGGAGGTGGCATGGAGCTGCTGCAGTTTGCTTATTTTTCTAGACATAAAGGCGGCGTGATAGGGATAGATGTGGTAGATGAAATGCTAGAAGCATCGGCCAGCAATTTTAAAATTGCTGAGGCCCAAAACGATTGGTTTAAAAGTGATTTTATAGCCCTTAAAAAGGGCGATGCCCTAAACCTGCCTATTACAGAAAATTCTATAGACGTAGCCGCACAAAACTGTTTGTTTAATATTTTTAAAATGGAGGAGTTAAAAAAGGCGCTTGAGGAGATGTATAGAATTTTAAAGCCTCACGGTAGGTTGGTGATGAGTGACCCCACCTGTGAGCAGCCCATGAATGAGACGCTTAGAAATGACGATCGCCTAAGAGCGCTTTGTCTCTCTGGGGCTATTCCTTTAAATGACTATATAAAAATGCTGACAGATGTTGGCTTTGGCACCATTGAAATTAGAGCCAGGAGGCCCTATAGAATTTTAGATAGGGCGCATTACGCTACTGAAGAAAATATTTTTATTGAAAGTGTAGAAGTATGTGCCATTAAAGACCCTATACAGGCAGACGGCCCCTGCGTATTTACTGGAAAATCTGCTATTTACTTTGGTTCAGAATCTTATTTTGATGACCAGAACGGGCATACACTTTTGCAAAATCAGCCCCTTTCTATTTGTGATAAAACGGCGGGCGCACTAGGATTGTTAGATAGAAAAGATATTTTTGTTAGCGCGTCTACCTTTCATTATGACGGTGGCGGTTGTTGTTAAAACCTAAAAAAATTTAAATGAAAAAACTAATTTTACTACTAATGCTATTGCCTATGGTGGTGCTTGGACAAGATAAAAAAGAAGATGACAACAAAGTACTGGTACACCTGGTATTTGTGAAGTTTAAAGAAAACGTATCTGTTGAAAAATTTAAGGATATTGCCTATGAGTACTTAGTGCCCATTCCCGGAGTACATGATTTTCAGTTTTCTGAAAACGTGTCTCCAGAGGGCTATGAAAGGGGTTTTTTACACGCTTTTTCTATGAGTTTTAAGACTCAAGAAGATAGAGACAAGGGCTATTTACCTCACCCCATGCATGTAGAATTTGGTGCTAAATATTGGAATGAGTACGTGGCAGACTGGATGGTCTACGATTATTGGAAAGAAGCCCCTACATTAAAAGAAAACCCTTATGAATTGGTATGGGCAGACGAGTTTGACAAAGAGGGCCTTCCAGATCCAGATAAGTGGTTTTTAGAAACCTTTGCTCCTGAGAATGGGAGTTGGTTCAACAATGAATTACAGCACTATACAGATAGAATTGACAACGCTACTGTGAGCGAGGGAACTTTAAAGATTATTGCTAAAAAAGAACTTTTTGAATCTTCTGGAAGCACAAAAGAGTTTACCTCTGCCAGGTTTAATTCTAAGCTACATTTCACCTATGGGAAAGTAGAAGTAAGAGCCAAATTACCCAGAACACAAGGCACATGGCCAGCCATATGGGCATTAGGCACTAATTTACCAGAGGTAGGTTGGCCTGTTTGTGGTGAAATTGATATTATGGAGCAGCTTTTTGAAAACCACCTCATGGTTCAGTCAGCCTTACACGTTGGTGGGCGTTACGGAGATGATCCTGCCTTAAAGCAACTAACAGTGACAGATGTAACTGAGAATTTTCATGTGTATGGAATGGTCTGGACAGAACAAAAAATAGACTTCACGGTAGACGGCGAGGTATTTTTCACCTACCAGCCAGAGGATAGGAGCAATGATTTCTGGCCCTTTTATAAAGACCAATACTTGCTTTTAAATGTAGCTGTAGGGGGGAGTTTAGGAGGCGCTGTAGATCCAAATTTCACTCAAGACCAGATGGAAGTAGATTATGTGAGGGTTTATCAAAAGAAATAAACCGCTGTTTTGTGGACGTTTTTTATGTAACTTTACGCCCGTAAAATGTTATAAACTTTAAGTTATATTCATGCCTGTTCCAGATAAAATCACCGCATTTTTAAAGCAAGAGGGAATTGAAAGCACCCAAGTAAAGTATCAACTAAGCGCAGCGCAGCTTCATGAGATAAGTCTTCAGAAAAAGATGGGGGTAGAAGCCTCTTCTGGCGCTTTGGCTGTTAACACGGGCACCTTTACAGGACGTTCTCCATTAGACCGCTTTATTGTAAAGGATGCCATTACGCAGGACCAAGTGTGGTGGGGAGAAATTAATATTCCCTTTGATTCTGGTAAATTTGACGCTCTTCAAAAGAAAGTAGGAGCCTACCTAAGTGATAAAGAAATATATGTGCGTGATAGTTACGCCTGTGCAGATTCCAATTATAAAACCAATATCAGGGTAGTGACAGAGTACCCTTGGTCCAATCAATTTGCCTATAATATGTTTTTGCGTCCAACAGATTTGGATCTTAAAACTTTTACTGTTGAATGGACCGTTATAAATGCACCCGGTTTTATGGCAGACCCTGTTTTAGACGGGACCAGACAAGCCAACTTTGCTATTTTAAATTTCACTAAAAAAGTAGCCCTTATTGGGGGAACAGGGTATACGGGAGAGATTAAAAAAGGAATTTTTTCTGCTTTAAACTTTATATTGCCTACTCAAAAAAACACCCTGCCCATGCACTGCTCAGCCAATGTTGGAAAAGAAGGAGACACTGCTATTTTCTTTGGACTTTCAGGTACAGGAAAGACCACGCTTTCTGCAGATCCAGATAGAAAACTCATTGGAGATGACGAGCATGGATGGACCTCTGAAAATACGATCTTTAATTTTGAAGGAGGCTGTTATGCCAAGGTGATTAACCTGTCTGAAGAGAATGAACCTGAAATTTACGGCGCCATTAAAAAAGGGGCCATTTTAGAGAATGTTACTTTAGACGCAGCAGGTAATGTGGATTATTCAGACATTTCAATCACACAAAATACTAGGGTAAGCTACCCTATAGAGCATATAGAGAATATTCAAACACCTTCTATTGGGGAACACCCAAAACATATTTTCTTTTTAACCGCAGATGCCTTTGGGGTGTTGCCTCCAATTTCTAAATTAACCCCCAGCCAAGCAGCCTATCATTTTATGTCTGGCTATACGGCTAAGGTAGCGGGAACAGAGGCTGGCGTTGTTGAGCCAACTCCTAATTTTTCTGCCTGTTTTGGCGCTCCTTTTATGCCTTTGCACCCTGCAAAATACGCAGAAATGCTGAGCCTTAAAATGAAAGATGCTGGCGTACATGTTTGGCTAGTGAATACAGGTTGGACTGGAGGCCCTTATGGAATTGGAACTAGAATGAAATTAAAATACACCCGCGCTATGATTAGCGCAGTTCTCAATGGAAATTTAGGCTTATACAATTCTGACCAATATCACATTCACTCTGTTTTTGGGGTGGCGCAGCCCCGTGAGTGTCCTGGAGTTCCTAGTGACATTTTAAGTCCTAGAACTACCTGGAACGATGATAAAAAGTACTATGACACTGCCTTTAAATTAGCCAACGCTTTTAGAGTAAATTTTAAGAAATTTGAGGCTCACGCCAATGAAGAAATTAGAAGGGGAGGCCCACAGCGTTATGGGTATTAAATAAGTTCCTCAATATTAGCCTTAAAGAATGTAGCAGAATCAGCTACGCTTTTCATTGAGTTTTGCGCAAAATTACCTCCTTGTTCTATGTAGTAACGCTCCAGACCAGCTGTTTTAGGATCTGGTAGTACTTGGGTGTAATCTATAGAACCATTTCCAAGTTCTGTATAGTCTTTAGTGGCTTTGTCCATGTCTTTTATATGCCAAAGCGGGAACCTTCCAGGCGCCTGAGCAATGAGATCCTTTGGGCTGATCACTCCAGCATGCATGACCCAATAAAAATCTACTTCAATTTTCACATAGTTGGGGTTAGTCTCTTCTAAAATCCAATCCATACCTGTTTTTCCTCCATAGCTGTCAAAATCGTATCCAAAATTGTGGTAGCAAAAGCCCAATCCTGCTTCTGTAATTTGCTTCCCTATCTTGTTTAGTTTTTCTACTAAAAGGGTATAGCCGGCTACATTTCTATAAGCTTCATCTAATTTTGGCCAAGTAATATAGGAGTCTCCTAGTGCTTTAGCTCCTTCAATACAAGAAGCCACATAACGCGCTAGCTGGGCGTCTGTTGCGTTCATAAGACTGTGGAGCCCGTAGTGCCCGGTATAGGTTGTGAGCGCTAGATCTGTTAAAATGTTTTTAAAGTCTGTGGGTGAATATCCGTAGTAGCTTTTCTTTTCAACGTCATAGCCATAGGTTTCAAAATCTGTATAGCCCATGGTTTTTAATTTCTTTAAAGTATCTATAGGATCTTTGGTCATAAAATCCCTTACTGTAAATAACTGAAGGCCTAAGGGGCGGGTATTTTCCTTTAAGCTAAAATTAGATCCTAAAGGAATAAATGACAGTGCAGCCATAGCACTGGTTTGTTTAATAAAGGCACTTCTTTTCATGGGTGTAGTGATTAACTTTTTTAAATGTACTACATTTTTATTCTAGAGAGGTTTAGAGATTTTTATTTATTAATCGTAATATTGCAATATATAGATATAATATGGGGCTCACTAAAACTGAAATATTTACAGAAAGTCAAAATAAAATGGCCCTTATTGCTAAGACTTTGGGCCACCCTGCAAGGATTGCTATTTTACAAGAGCTCATAAAGATGAATTCTTGTATTTGCGGCCATTTGGTTTTAGAAATAGGCTTGGCTCAGTCTACTATTTCTCAGCATTTAACTGCCTTAAAACAGGCAGGCCTTATTAAGGGTAGTATCTCGGGAACCTCAGTTTGTTATTGTATAGATGAAAAGGTTTGGGGAGAAGTTCAGTTGGCTTTTAGTGATTTCTTTGCCTTAGGCCCTACCACCAATAAAGACTGTTGTTAACAATATTTAAAGCCCTCCCTTGAACAAAAAACTTTCTTTTTTAGACCAGTATCTCACTCTTTGGATTTTTGTAGCCATGCTACTAGGCTTATGCCTGGGGTATTTTATTCCAGAAACACCTTCTTTTATAAATACCATGAGTAACGGGAGTACGAATATTCCTATAGCTGTTGGGCTTATTCTCATGATGTACCCGCCGCTGGCTAAGGTGAATTACGCTCTTTTGCCTCAGGTTTTTAAGAACGTAAAAATTCTGAGTATTTCTTTGGTTTTAAATTGGGTAATTGGCCCCTTACTTATGTTTTTTTTAGCCATTATATTTCTTGGGGACTACCCAGAGTATATGGTGGGTTTAATTTTAATAGGCTTGGCTAGGTGTATTGCCATGGTTTTGGTTTGGAATGACCTGGCCGACGGTTCTTCAGACTACGGTGCTGCACTAGTAGCTCTTAACAGTATTTTCCAAGTCTTTGCCTATTCTTTTTATGCCTGGATTTTCATTACTGTATTGCCTCCATACTTTGGCTTTGAAGGCGCTATTGTAGATATTTCTATTGCCAGCGTTGCAGAGTCTGTATTTATTTACTTGGGCTTGCCATTTTTATTAGGTTTTCTTTCAAGGAAAATACTGGTGCCAGCAAAAGGACTGCAATGGTATGAGCAGAAATTTTTGCCTGCCATTGCTCCCATGACCCTCATAGCACTCCTGTTTACCATTGTAGTGATGTTCTCTTTAAAGGGGCAGTTAATTGTCACCATTCCTAAGGATGTTCTAAAAATTGCCCTACCGCTTCTTATTTATTTTATTCTCATGTTTGTCATAGGCTTTTTCTTTACAAGAGCAGTGGGGGCAAGCTATGACAAAACAACCGCTGTAGCCTTTACGGCAGCAGGAAATAATTTTGAATTAGCTATTGCTGTTGCTATTGCTGTATTTGGTTTAAATTCTGGGCAAGCTTTTGCTGGGGTCATTGGACCATTGGTAGAGGTTCCGGCCCTAATTTTTTTAGTGAGGGTGTCCTTTTGGTTTAAAAAGAAGTACTTTAAATAGAACCATTATAAAGTTTAAAAACAGCTTCTAAACCAGTCTTTTGTTTACTTTTAAGACTCAAAATTACCCATGAATATAGACAAAGACCTTTTAAAAAGAGCCCAAGAAAAATGTGAATGCTGTGGATCATCAGAGTCCTTAGCTGTATATGAATTACCAGCATCGCCCACTAGTGGGATAGAAGCTAGCTTAGTACTTTGCCATAATTGCCTATCAGACTTAGACGCAGAAGAGCGAGACGCCAACCATTGGCGCTGTTTAAATGACGCCATGTGGAGTGAACTTCCCGCTATGCAAGTATTGGCTTGGAGAATGTTACACCGCTTAAAACCTTTTGGGTGGTCACAGGAATTGTTAGATATGATGTATTTAGATGAAGACACCTTGGCCTGGGCTGCGGCTGCTGGAGACGGAGCAGACAAAGCAGATGCTGTTATTCACAGAGATGTCAATGGGGTTATTTTAGCGCCTGGAGATGCTGTGGTGCTCATTAAAGATTTAAAAGTAAAAGGAAGCAGTATGGTGGCCAAGCAGGGAACTGCAGTAAGGCGCATTTCTTTAGATCCTGAAAATGCTACTTATATTGAAGGGAAAGTAGCGGGACAAACCATAGTTATTATTACGGACTACGTAAAAAAACTCTAAGGTACTTTTTGCTTTTTTTACAAGCACAGCAAATAAATTAGGCCAATGCCTTTTTATATAGGGAGTATGGTTTTAGTGCGACTCACAGCACCAAAATAATTTATTTGCAGGGTTTTTGCCTTCAATTCATTATATTTAAATTCATTTAAAACCAACCGTATGAAAACGATCACGCATCAGAATTTTAAAATTTTATTTTTGCCTTTTTTATTGATAGGGCTGTCTTTATCTGCTCAAAAAGCTAATAAAATCCATAATATAGAAGTACTTAAAGAAAAATCTGCCCTCTTGGTAGAAGACAATAGCAAGCTTAGCCAGGTAATGGTAGATAAAATTTTTAGTTTTTCTGAGTTGGGTTTTCAAGAAGAAGCTTCCTCCAAGTACCTTACTGATATGCTAAAAAGGAAAGGTTTTGACATTCAATATGGAGTTTCTGGCATTCCCACAGCATGGTTTGCTACTTGGTCTAACGGAGAAGGACCTGTTATTGCACTTGGAAGCGATGTAGACTGTATTCCAAAAGCTTCACAATATCCTGGTGTGGCTTATCACAAGCCTATTGTAGACGGAGCTCCTGGTCATGGTGAAGGACATAATGCAGGTATTCCTCTCAACATTTCAGCTGCTTTTTCTGTACAAGAAATCATGAAAAAAGAAGGGGTAGGGGGCACTTTAATATTATGGCCTGGAATAGCAGAGGAGCTAGTAGCCGCTAAGGCCTGGTTTACAAGAGATGGAATGTTTAAAAATATAGACCTTTGTATTTTTACCCACGTAAGCAGCAATATGGCTGTTTCATGGGGACAGTCTTCAGGTACCGGTTTAATTTCTGTAGCCTACACTTTTGATGGAGAAGCAGCGCACGCTGCTGGAGCTCCATGGAGAGGAAAAAGTGCTTTAGATGCAGCAGAACTTATGAATGTGGGATGGAACTATAAAAGGGAGCATTTAGACCCGCTTAAACGCTCTCACTCTATTTTTACAGATGGAGGTGACCAGCCAAATGTAGTCCCTTCAAAGGCTACTATTTGGTATTATTTTAGAGATGTCACTTATAAGGGGATCATGGAAATGTATGAGATTGGCAATAATATAGCTCAGGGTGCCGCCCTTATGACAGACACCAAAGTGAGCTCCCAAATACTGGGAACTGCCTGGCCTAGACATTTTAATAAAGTGATTGCAGAGACCATGAATCAGAACATTCAGAAAATTGGTTTGCCTGAATGGTCAGAGGCAGATCAAACCCTTGCCAAAGCGGTACAAAAAGAAGTGAAATCTAGTAAATCAGAAGGATTAGACAAGGAATTAGAAGGATTAATACCTCCTGTAGAAAAACCAGTAAGTGGTGGGAGTGACGATATTGGTGATGTTTCATGGACGGTACCTACTGTGACTTTAAGTTTTCCTTCAAACATACCGGGTCTTCAGGGACATCATTGGAGCAACGCCATAGCAATGGCCACTCCAATAGCACATAAAGGAGTTACTGCAGGAGCTAAGGTGGTTGCGATGACTGTTTTAGATTTTCTTTTAAAGCCAGAACTTGTAGAAGCTTCCTGGAAGTATTTTAATGAAGTTCAAACGGCAGAAACACAATATACACCTATGATTAGCAAGGAAGATATGCCTCCTATATATTTGAATAAAGACATTATGAGCCAATACAAAGAGGCTTTAAAACCTTTTTATTACAATGAAAAAAAGTACGACAGTTATTTAGAGCAGTTAGGAGTGTCTTATCCCACTTTAAAGAAAGAATAAATAACTATTTCTAAAACTCTTTTTAGAGATTATTTTAATTAATTAGTCAGGTCTCTTAATAATGGACTCTATACTAGAAAGTGAGACCCCTTTTCTAAGGCTTTTTAAGCGCCGCTTAAAGTGTTTTTTTTGAGGATCAGATCCTTTTTCTTTTATGACTTTTTTAATCCTTTTAAAAACTTTTATTCCTTGTATTCCTTGGTTTTTAAAAGGATTTACTTGAATTAAAAAGCTGTTAAGGTATCTTTTCCAGGCCAGGGCTGATGCTTCTTGATTGCTTAGCACTTCTCTTGTAAACCTTCTAAAAAAGACAGGATCTGAGCTGCAATCTACAAGGCTAAAGCCTTGCAAATTTGCTGCCGCCAGAAAGTTTGAAACCCAGACAGTGAGTAGTTGGGTGTCTTCTTTTTTCTTTGTAAATATAAATACCCCCAAGACTGTATTAAATACAAAGGGGGTATAGAAGAGTTTTTCATTTAAATAGACTTGTAAAAGGCCTTGTTTTTGTCTGTCCAAAAACAAGGCCTTTTTGGCGGTTGCGGGTTTTATAAACAACCTACAAATCATATACTATGACTTTAATTCAAAACGGTCCAGGTTCATTACCTTATGCCATGCTGCAATAAAGTCTGATAGGAACTTATCTTGGCTATCTGCAGTGGCGTATACCTCTGAGATTGCGCGTAGTTCTGAATTAGAACCAAAGATGAGGTCTACCCTACTGGCGCTCCATTTTAAGGCATTGGTTTTGCGGTCACGGCCCATAAATAAATCCTGGTCTTCAGACACGGCTTCCCATTTGGTGTCTAAGTCTAATAGATTTATAAAGTAATCATTTGTAAGTATCCCATTGTTTTTGGTAAACACTCCATGGGCAGTTCCCTCAAAGTTGCTGTCTAGCATTCTCATACCACCCACTAAAACTGTCATTTCTGGGGGTGTAAGGGTGAGCAATTGCGCCTTGTCTAATAACAATTCTTCATCAGAAACCGTAAATCTGGTCTTTGTGTAGTTTCTAAAACCGTCGGCCTGTGGCTCAAGAACAGCAAAAGATGTGATGTCTGTCTGCTCTTGTGTGGCGTCATTTCTACCAGCAGTAAAAGGCACTTCTACTAATTTACCTGCTGCGTTGGCTGCTATTTCAATTCCTACACTTCCCCCTAATACAATGAGGTCTGCTAGGCTTAGTTTTTTGTTGTCTTTTTGTACTTTATTAAAGCTTTCTTGAATGCCTTCATACACTTTTAGAACCTTAGCTAGCTGGCTTGGGTTGTTTACTTTCCAATCCTTTTGCGGAGCTAAGCGAATTCTGGCTCCGTTGGCGCCACCACGCATATCTGAACCTCTAAAAGTACTGGCAGAAGCCCATGCAGTGCTTACCATTTCTGAGACTGAAAGGCCTGATTGTTTTAAATGTCCTTTTAAAGTAGTCACATCTGCTGGGTCAATCACTTTAAAGTTTACTGCAGGCACTGGGTCTTGCCATATAAGGGTTTCACTAGGAACTTCTGGTCCTAGGTAGCGTTCTTTTGGCCCCATATCTCTGTGGGTTAATTTATACCAGGCCCTTGCAAAAGCGTCTGCAAGCTCTTTGGGGTTTTCATAAAAATGTTTAGATATTTTTTTATAAATAGGGTCTGCTATAAGTGCTATATCTGAGGTAAGCATAATAGGAGTATGGCTCTTAGACGGGTCATGTGGGTCTGGAACAGTCCCTATACCTTCATTATTTTTAGGCTTCCATTGGTGGGCACCTCCAGGACTTTTAGTGAGCTCCCATTCGTAGCCAAATAGGTTTTCAAAGTAATTGTTACTCCACTGAGTAGGAGTGGTAGTCCAAGCGCCTTCTAGGCCAGAGGTTATGGTGTCTCCGCCATTTCCAGTACCAAAGCTATTTTTCCAGCCCATACTCATTTCCTCTATGGGAGCTCCAGCTGGCTCTGGACCTAGATACTTGTCTGAGCTTGCCCCGTGGGTTTTACCAAAGGTATGCCCACCAGCAATGAGGGCTACGGTTTCTTCATCATTCATGGCCATTCTTCCAAAGGTTTCTCTAATGTCTCTGGCTGAACCCAGTGCATCTGGATGTCCATCTGGACCTTCTGGGTTTACGTAAATAAGTCCCATTTGAACGGCAGCCAAAGGGTTTTCTAGTACTCTATCTCCAGAGTATCTTTGGTTGTCTAACCATTTTTTTTCAGGCCCCCAATAAATGTCTTGTTCTGGTTCCCATATGTCTGCCCTACCGCCACCAAAACCAAAGGTTTTAAAGCCCATAGATTCTAAGGCGCAGTTTCCAGTTAAGATCATGAGGTCTGCCCAAGAAATTTTTTGACCATACTTTCTTTTAATAGGCCACAGTAATAAGCGAGCCTTGTCTAAGTTTGTATTGTCTGGCCAACTATTTAATGGAGCAAAACGCTGTGCGCCCGTTCCACTACCTCCACGTCCATCAGCAATTCTGTAAGTGCCCGCACTGTGCCATGCCATTCTAATAAAAAAGGGTCCATAATGTCCGTAATCTGCTGGCCACCAATCTTTAGAGTCAGTCATTAGAGAATATAGGTCTTGTTTAAGTGCCTTGTAATCTACACTTGAAAAAGCCTTTGCATAGTCAAAGTCGCTATCCATAGGGCTAGACGCTTTGCTGTGTTGTCTTAAAATATTTATGTTTAATTGGTTGGGCCACCAGTCTTTATTGTTGTTCCCTTGACCTGCGGCTCCCTTTATTTCTCCTGAAGAGAATGGGCATTTTCCTTCACCGTTTTGTGCCATTTGTTCCATAATTGTGACTTTTATTTAATATTTACAAACCTACATAACAAAATCACATGACAATATAAAAAGCCATCAATTTTTCTTATACTAAGATTGGCTGAGTTTATTCATTAGACTCTGTAATGGTCTGGTTTCCAATTTTTAATGGCCATTTTAATTTCTTTATTGGTCATTTTTTCTTTGATAGCTCTGTCTATAAGTGCTAGAAATTCATCGTCTGGAGCAAAGCGCAGGGCAATGATCTGAGACATTTTAAGT
>Ga0222645_100315_pt1 | contig 28332 bp, 25 predicted proteins | sample AntAcemetagen292_FD_179881 | JGI IMG/M metagenome (GOLD analysis project Ga0222645, IMG submission 179881) | Saline water microbial communities from Ace Lake, Antarctica - #292 | ecosystem: Environmental > Aquatic > Non-marine Saline and Alkaline > Saline | place: Antarctica: Ace Lake | collected...
GTAATAGTTGAGTTGAACAATCGGCCCAGAAAAAGGCTAAATTACCAAACGCCAAGCAAATTAATGGGTAACCATATGGCTGCATTAGCAGCATAAATCGTTTATGCACTTCGAGGTTGAATGCAAGGTAAGGTAATGCCTCGTATGACAAAAAAAGCAATAATGCTACCTATGATTATCGCAATTAAGGTGCCCACTATACTGAATGATTTAGTGAACCAAGAACTAGAAGCTTGTTCATCGCTACGAGTTTTTTTCAACACTTCCTCAGTTTTGACGATATTTTTTAAAACACCGCGGATACTATCCATGTATAACTTTCCTTTGCCGTCTTCCATCATGTTAATGACATCGTTAATGGTCAAGGGATAACGGTTTATTTCTTTGCGGGCATCTATTTCTGGTTGTGCAGCTCGGCGGCTCCAATCTCCAATCTTTTTTTCTAAAGTGTCTATGTCAGCTCGACTAATAGCCCCGTCTTGTAAAATATTTCGGGTCTGCTCCAAGTGTACACGTAAGGATTTTTGGCCTCGTTTATAAGGCTCTAAAGAAATATCTTTGCCCGACAGTAAAAACCCCCGCTGCCCAGTTTCCATATTGACTAAGTCCAAGGTTATAAGAGTGACCAAGCGACCGCCTCTGGTATTGTTTTGCTGCTTAAATTGCTTTTCGAGTTCAGCCAACGTGATACGAATATCATCAAAAATACTTTTACCAACCAGTCTTGCTGAAATCGTTTTAAAATTAGTAATGGCGTCAGCCCCTAGGGTAACTTGGCGTCTTGCTGCGATTTCAGGTTCTGCTGTTTCTTCAAGCCACTGTGATTGTAGCTTGTACACCTCTTGCCAGCGTTTACCTTGAATAGGGTTATCGCTAGTGAGTTTTTGTCCTTTGGTAATCAACTGTTTGAATGCGGCTACCCCCACATTATAAGGCTGCAGATATTCATCTTTACCAGTGATAAGAAATCCTCTTTGTCCAGTCTCCATATCGACCATAGCAGCGCCTACTGATTCAGCATTGTGTATTACTTCATAAGTATGGTTCACCCAGTGAGATGAGGCAGTTATTGAGGAAACACTTAAATAAACAATGATAGAAGTGATTGCCATCAGCGCTAATATAGAGATAAAACCCGTTGATATTTTGGCAGCAATACTCATATTCTGGAAAAAATTCATTCCCTTTCCTTATTCTTAATTCGTAGTAAAAGTGGTTTTCTATGATAAAAAATGAAAACGCTCATAAAACACTGGCATCTTAATCACTGCTTAAGAGTCTTATCAATAATAAAGCCGCTTAGTCCATTACTTTTATATTCTTAATAATTTGATTCTTACACGTTTTTTTTGTGTTTAGTATCAGTAAAACTACGCGTTTTTCTAAAGTGGCTGTTACACAGTAACTAGTCACTATTTTAAGGCAATAGACATTGCTGAAAGTGTTTTTTTTAGGACAAGAGCAGCTGACGGATATTAGTCATTTGTGTGCTGGTAATGGTCAGAATTGAACAGTGTGTTCTAGGTAACACAGTTCTAGGTAGCGCGGCTTTAAATAAAAGAGGGTCAATATGTTATAACGATTTATTGTCTATTCTTATTTTCATCCTTATCTTCATCCTTGTTTTTATTCTTAATGGTATTAGATATTTTGGGTTCTTTGTGGGTTAGCAATCTAACAACATTGTCTTTGTGTCGTAGTAAAATTAATGCTGCTAACACTGCGACGGGCATACTATACGCGGGATTAATTAACCAAGTAAAAATAGGTGATAAGCTTACGGTGACAATAGCGGCTAAAGACGAGTACCGAGTTAATAATATTATTACTAACCAAGTCATTATCAAGAGCGCCGCTAAATCCAAACCTAAGGGTAGTATTGCCCCGAATGCCGTGGCAACTGCTTTACCACCGGAAAACTCAAAAAACAGTGGAAACATATGCCCTAAGCAAGCCGACACTGCAACTAATGCTAAATAAAAAGGTTCAAAACCCAGATAATGACTAGCCCAAACGGGCACTGTTCCTTTTAGTACATCAAAAACAAGTACTAAGCTAGCCGGCAATCTACCACCTAGTCGTAACACATTAGTAGCACCTGGATTACCTGAGCCTAACTTTCTTGGATCGCTTATGTTAAATAATCGACACACTAAAACAGCACTGGAAATAGAACCCAATAAATAGGCTGATGCAAACATTAATATTGTTAGTGCCGTCATGTCTTGTATTAAAAGAATGGGTTACAATTCATAATAATATACCAAACATTCATAAAATGCAGCGCGGATCACCAATGGATAAAATTCATATTGAAGGGCTTGAGGTCTTTGCGTTAATCGGCGTATATGACTGGGAAAGACAACATCAACAACGATTAATCGTCGACGTTGAGCTCAGTGCTGAGCTTTCTTTGGCAGCACTCACTGATGACGTAAATAATACACTTAATTACGCAGAAATAGCCCAAGGCATAAGTGATTTTGCTGCTAGAAGCCAATATAAACTGATTGAAGCTTTAGCGAGTCACATGCTTGACTGGTTGCTGCAATCTTTTCCAAAGCTTCAAAAAGTGCGTCTAAAGTTAAGTAAGCCTGACATTCTGGCCAATGCCAAAAATGTTGCAGTAGAATTTACTAAGGAACGAAATTTTTGAGCATTGTCACCGAGCAGTCACATATTATCTATGTCAGTGTGGGTAGTAATGTTGATAAAGAAAGATATACCAAAGCCGGATTGCAGGGCATGCATCAAGTATTTGGTAAACTGACTCTTTCATCGGTTTTTGAAAGCGAATCAGTAGGATTTGAAGGTAATAATTTTTACAATTTAGTGGTTAAAGCTAATACCTCATTATCTATTGCAGAGGTCTGTGTTGTTCTGAAAAAAATAGAACAAGACAACAAACGTCAGCGGGTTGAACAAAAGTTTGCACCCAGAACGCTCGATCTGGATTTACTGCTTTATGACCGTCAAGTTATGACCCAGCCCATAGAATTACCTCGTCCAGAAGTATTGTATAACGCTTTCGTATTGAAGCCTTTGGCTGAGATTGCTGCTGATGAAGTGCATCCAGTTGTTAATAAAAGTTACGCCAACCTGTGGCAAGTATATGATAAGAGCCAACAAAAATTGTGGGCAATTAAATTTGATTGGAGCCCAACAAACATATGACACTATTTGAAATTATTATCTTGGCGATCATTCAAGGATTGACTGAATTTTTACCTATATCTAGCTCAGCTCACTTAATTTTACCCTCTGAAGTCTTAGGCTGGAACGACCAAGGTCTAGCTTACGATGTGGCAGTACATATCGGTAGTTTACTAGCGGTTATGATTTACTTTAGGGCAGATATAATATGCTTAACCAGGGCTTGGTTTAATCATGGTCTTAGTTCTCATCAAACACAGGATAGCCGTTTAGCGTGGTGGATTATTATCGGGACTATTCCTGCTGTGATATTAGGATTTACCTTTAAAGACATTATAGAAATATACGGCCGTTCCGCTTTGGTTATTGCCATTACCACTATTGGTTTTGGTTTATTGCTTTGGTATGCAGATCATAAAGCAACTCAGATGAAAACTGTTCATCAAATTACGTGGAAAAATGCGATTTTTATTGGGCTTGCACAAGCTGTCGCAATTATCCCAGGTACGTCACGCTCAGGTATCACTATGACCGCTGGCTTGATGATTGGTTTGGATAGAAAAAGCGCGGCGCGTTTTTCATTTTTATTGTCTATACCTGTGATATTAGGTGCTGGGTTATTGGCCACAATAGGTTTGTTACAGTCTCCTAACGCAGTGGATTGGAATGCTTTGTTATTTGGTGCTGCATTTTCATTCATCAGTGCTTATGCTTGTATTTACTTATTTTTAGCATGGATATCTAAAATTGGTATGCTGCCATTTGTCATCTACAGACTGATTTTAGGTACCGCATTACTCATATTTATATTTATTTAGAAAGGAAGAAGTGATGAGCGATACTATATTTACTAAGATAATTAATAAAGAAATCCCAGCTGATATTCTCTACGAAGATGAATTAGCATTAGCGTTTAATGATATTAATCCACAGGCACCTATACATTTTTTAGTTATTCCTAAAAAACCTATAACCACTATGAACGATATTCAAGAAGGCGATAAAGCGTTAGTAGGGCATTTGTATTGGGTGGCGGCCCAGTTAGCTGAAAAACATGGTTTTGCTGAAGAAGGTTATCGAGCGGTAATGAACTGCAACAAAAACGGTGGTCAGACTGTCTATCATATTCATTTGCATGTATTAGCAGGTAAAGCTATGGGTTGGCCGCCTTATCAAGATGAGCTGAAGACACAGTGACATACAACAAGCAATAACAAACTATAAGCCAAGTGTTGAGAGATTTGTAAGCCCAACACTTGGGTATTTACCCTGTAGCTGTAGCTATGACTACAGCCCCAGCACCTTAACCCCTTGTTTGAAATCGATGTCTACTGGAATATCTGCAGCGGTCAGCTTGTCGAGATCCTGCTGCAACTGTGCTTTTATCACACCTTTATCTGCAACTAATTCCGCGACACCAGCATAATCGCCATCCCCTTGTAAAGTCAGTATTTTATTTGATAGTGCATCAATCGCTTCTGTCATTTTTAGCATTTCGACTAAATACAATCCGTCTGCATTACGACTAAATGCGTTGTATTCTTGAAAGAAGTTAAACCTGATCATATTCGCTTTGCCATGAGCACTGGACGCTCCAAAGCGAACAGAACGAAAAATACCCGCCATAAAAGTGACGTAATAATCTTCTAACATGCCTTCGTCAATTACGCCTTTAGCTAACAGTTGTTGCACCATGTACAAACCTAGTATATCGGCTTTACCTTCTTCTAAGGCTGATGCATGCTCTTTTAGAGCTTGTCTGACTGTTTGGTCAGTGCCTAATACCGTTTTGACTCCAAGGCCGTGAGCAACTTCGTGAAACATTGTGTTAGCAAAAAAAGCAGTGAAAGTGATGTGTTGACGCTGCTCAGGCACAATCAGCTGTTTAGAAATAGGTAACAATATATTGTCAAATTTGGCTCGCATAGCATTTTTGAGTTGTAAGCGGCGGGTACCTTTTTTCAATTGTACTGCTTCGTCGTTAGGTAAGTTAATAGCAATGGTTTTACTACCAGCATTAGAATGTCCTGCATAATAAATTACATCGTAAGCATTTAAGTCTGCATTAGCTCCAGGCATTTGAGCCTTGTATTTTACCTCAACAGGTAAACCTTGTTGTAGCTCAGGCAAAAAAGAAGCATATTTACTGAGGCGTTCGCTCCAAGCTAAATCTTTTAATAATACATAAGATTCGAATGCCGCTCGATAACCAAACAACTGATCTTCGTAAGTTTCAATTGGCCCATAAACCAATTCAATAGGATTGGTTTTCATATCCATCCATGCATAGTCAGAAGCTTGGTAATTATCGGTTAATAACGCTTCAGCGCGTAAGATGAGGTAAGCGGCAAAATTTTTGTCTGTTGCTAAGTTAGCCGCTTCGATTAAGAGTTGTGAGGCCTTCGTCAGTTCTTTAGAAAAATAAGTTGAATAGGGGATTGCCATTAATTGCCCATTTTTGTCCCTGCGTACCATTGAATACAGACCTGCTTTATCTTCAAAGTCGTTGGCTTCAAACTCGGCTTTAGTCATGTCTGCAGGGTAAAATTGTGCGCCCAAGTGTTTTTCATCTGTGTCTGATAAAAATGCTTGGTCACCGTTTAGTCTGTCCCAAGGGCCGTAGTTGATGTTCGCAAAGTTTTTTACTTGAGGTTCGATAATCTGAGATAAAAAAGTGGTCTTATCTTGGCCAAACGCCTGCTGCCAGAACAAGTCATCCATGATCATCGATGCTTCTATTAACACCACTAACATCTGTTTTTGTTGCATACTTAGGTGACTAATATCTGCCGATAAAGTAACGGGAAAGTAAATATTAAGACGGTCTGCGTAGTTTTCAACAATTTTATAATCTTTAACAACGGCTAGGTTTACTTTTTTATCAGTGGAAGTATCTGCTATTGGCTGTATTTGGGCGTTGTCATTTATTGGTTTATCACAGGAAGAAAGTAACGTCGAACAAACGATTAATGCTATTGCTGAGATATATGGTTTAGATAGAATTTTCATGGCGTGACCTTTTTTTATTGTTGTGTAGCGCTATTTGTCTTAATTCGCAGCAAATATAACAAATTTTTAGCTTTTAATGCGTTTATCGTCCACAGATGGCGTTAAAAGGTAGCGCTAAAAGGTAGTATTAAAAGGTAGCGTTAAAAGGTGACATTAGAATTTGGTACCAAAAAGTTAACACTAAAAGTTAGCACTAAAAATAGCCTAGGATTTAACGCAAATTCTCTTAATTTATCAACTCTTAGAATATATCTATTGATCTTGAATAAGACGAAAAAAAGTAATTAGAAAGTGATTGGAAAGGGAGCTTGTTAAGGCTCTGTGTATCATTGAGTAATTAGTTTGATGGGTTGCGAGATAGTGCCAAGTTAATTTTTTGATAAAGTTAAAGTTGCATTTACTAATTGAATCTAGGTAGTTGAAAGATGCTGGGTTCAACCAGCATCCGTTACAGGCTCTTTTGTCAGAACAAGTTTAGTGTTAACTCACTTTTTCGTCGTCTAAATTGAATATCTCTTTTAATCTTTTGGCAAAGCGAACAATCTCCCCTGACATCAGTGCAAAATTTGCATCTAATCGGGCTAACATTTGGTCTTTAGGTATATCGTCGTTTTGCTCTCTTATGATATCCGTGAACTTTAAGCGTTTGATGCTTAAATCTTCTTGAATAATCGCTGTGAGTGTTTCATTCCATTCAACTGCAATCTTTTGTACTGATTTTCCTGCTTCCAAATGACGGGTAATTTCTTCACTGTATAAATCTTGGTTTTTACAGCGAATGATAGCGCCATCTTCTTCCAGCGCTTGTAATTCAGCCTCTTCTAGTATGCTGATATCTGTTGGCGCAGAGTCGTCTTTTAACCATGACGTTAAATCTGCTTGCACAGAATGTCTGGCTAAAGGTACAACAGGTAACGAACCAATCGCTTTACGCAGCATTGCCAAAAACGCTTCAGCTTTGCCATCCGCAGACGAGTCCACTACTACTAAATTATCTTGGGTAGAAATAAAACCATGCGTATAACTATTTTTAGTAAATGCTTGTGGTAACAAACGATGAATGATTTCTTGTTTCATATCCTGCTGGGCTTTTTTTCCTACAGGTGAGCCTGTCTCAACTTCAATGAGTGCTACTTTGTCTGCAAGCTCAGCATTCACGACTACTGCTGGTAAAATACGTTCTTGTTTTTTTAAAGTTAGCCAAATTCTACCCGCTGTAGCATGAATTAAAGCCTCACCCTGATTGAAAGGGGAAGCCCACCCCATGGTTGCTAATTCTTGGCTACCGCAAGGACGAAATTTGAATTCAGCTAGTTTATCTTCAAAATCTTGTTCTTTAAAATCCATATCTTGGGTAATTGCGTACAGCTTTAAGTTTTTAAACCACATAAAATAATCCACTAATAGTTTGGAGCCGTGTATCTTTTGAGTTAACCATTTGCTCGAACGTAAAGCGCTGTTGGCACTTTGGTTACAAAAAATATACTGACCATCTGCGCAGAGTCGCGCCATTAAAAAAGGGTGTTGAGACTATCAGTAATTATCGTAGTCTGCTACGTGTAAAGGCTAGATATGTTGACAGCTCAGAAGCAAATGCAGAAGCGGGAGTAGCAACGGAAGTAACAGAAGTAACAATAAAGGTAAGGCATAAATTAACAAAAAATAAGACCTAAACTACAGCGTGACCTAAAGCCTGAACTAAAACCTGACCCAAGACGTGAATTTAATAAGGAATCCAGATTATGTTTAAATAGGATGCCTATTTAAACGGGGATAGTAATGACATATCGCAGACCTTGTTCTGGTTCGCTAAAAGCTTCTATTTTTCCACCCAGTGTTTGGGTTACTAAATTGTACATAATATGTGTACCTAAACCGTTTCCGCCTTTACCCCTTCGAGTAGTAAAAAATGCATCGAAATGCCATTTTAAGGTTTCTTCGTCAAGGCCTCTCCCATCGTCCTGATAATTAATAACAAGGTTGTTCTGTTGTTCAGAAATATCAAGCTTGATGGCTCCTTTAGATTTTCCTTCAAAGCCATGTATGAGAGAGTTTGTGATCATGTTGGTTAATATTTGTGCTAACACGCCAGGTGCGCATTTTATTGATAAGTTATCTGGGCAATGAATATCAATAGTGTGCTGAGTTTTCTTAAAGTTAGGTGTCAAAGATTCTACTACTTCGCTCAAATAGGCACTGATATTAATTTCGCGTTCTGCTTCACTTGTTTGGTCAACCGTAATTTGTTTAAAGCTTGAAATAAGATCAGCGGCGCTGTTCAAGTTATTTGTAAGTAACATAACGCTTTGTTCGGCTTCAGAAAAAAATGAGGCCATGATATTACCCGTCAACTTTTTTTCAGCGTGGGCGTCTTGAAGTTTTTTCAGTCTGTCTTGTAAAAAGCTGGTTGCCGTCACACTTACACTTAAGGGGACGTTAATGTTATGGGCAATACCCGCTACTAGACCTCCTAATGAAGCCATTCGCTCTGATTCAAGCAACTGGTCTTTGGCCACTTGAATAGTTTCCATTGATGCGGCTAATTCAGAATTTCGTTTACGCAATTGCTCTTCAATAAACTGGCGGTTTTCATTTTCTTGGCGTAATTCACGTTGATTAATTAACAACTCATCTTTTTGTTGTTCTAAGTCCAACATGATCCTGCTGAGTGCGGCAGTTTTCTTAGCGACTTCTTCTTCCAAAGAAATGTTCTGATCATCCAACATTGAGTTAGCATGTTGCAACTCACTTTGAGTCCCTGCAAGTTTGGTTTGAAACGCAATCATTTCGTCGATTAGCTTATTGTAGGACGTTTCTAGTAGTTTTAATTCGTTGTCATCTTCTATGTTCAAATTAAGTTTGGAGGACTGAGGATCGTCTAGATTAAATTCGGTGATTTGCTGGGATAATTCATTTAGCGGACTAGTCAACATGCTACGAAATGCACTCATAAACAAAAAAACTAAAAACGCAGTTTTGATTATCGCATTACCAATTAAGAAGAATAAACCTACTTCTATTCTACCAAAGATAACAGCTGAACTTGAATATAAAGTGACATCGCCAACCAATGATGTTCTACCAGAGAACTCAAATATTAGAGGGAAACTATAGCCAAATGTGCCACCAGAATGATTTTTTACCACGCCTTTAGTGATGGACTTATCAACTAATTTGGAAGTGCGTCCTAAATTTGCGATATAGTTACTGTTTTCATCTCGAATTTGCACACCTTCGATTATTGGCAGCTCCATCAAACCTAACGCAATAGATTCTGCCTGAGGGGTATTTAGCTCCCAAATAGCTCGGGTTAAGCTAGTGCTAAAAGTGTTTTTTAATGTTTTGAGTTCACTTTCAATGTGACTTTTCGCGTTTAAATATTCAGTGAAAATTTGTCCTGTAGTCACGATCAAAGTTAACATAAAATAAACTGAGAGCACTCTAGCAAGAAGCTTTCTAGATAAACCTTGTTTAACGTTCGACATCTAGCTTCATACTTCCTTTAGTGTTGCCTACATGTAAAGAATATGCGGAATAAAAAAATTAAACAAGGCGTCTAGGTAACAATGTGTTCTAAGGCGCTGTCAGATCATGGCTGTAAAAGTCCCCAGTTTCTTAAAATAACGTTTTAGTCGCTTAAATATGAGCTAAAATGCAAATCGTAATAAAAATGTCACACAAAATCTGAATAATCTAATAAGTTGTTTATGTATCAAGGAACTTAAAAATGGCAAAACGTATTTTATTGGTGGAAGACGAAGCTCCCATCCGAGACATGTTGAAATTTGTGCTCGAACAATCAGGATATGAAACTATTGAGGCTGAAGATTATCAAATAGCCCTAGATAAGATTGTTGAACCTTTTCCAGATTTAATTTTATTAGATTGGATGCTACCAGGTGGTACCGGTGTGCAGCTTGCGAAAAAGCTCAAGCAACATGAATATGCTCGAGATATTCCTATTATTATGCTGACAGCCAGAGGTGAAGAAGAAGATAAAATCAGAGGTTTAGAAGCAGGTGCTGATGATTATGTGACCAAACCTTTTTCACCTAAAGAATTAGTGGCAAGGGTTAAAGCAGTAATTAGGCGTGTATCGCCCACATCTAGCGAAGATGCAATTGATTTTCAAGGCTTAAAACTTGATCCACTGTCGCATCGTGTGACATCCAATGAGACACCTATTGATATGGGTCCAACTGAATTCAAACTGTTACATTTCTTTATGACACATGCCGAGCGAGTATATAGCCGCGAGCAGTTGTTAGACAACGTGTGGGGTACTAACGTTTATGTCGAAGACAGAACAGTAGACGTGCATATAAGAAGATTACGTAAAGCACTGTCTGAGTTTTCACATGACATTATGATTCAAACAGTGCGCGGTGCTGGCTATCGTTTTTCTAGCAAAGTGTAATCAGCATCTTTAACGTGTTTTTTATGTGTAGTTACTTGGTTCTTACAAATATGAGTATTTCTTATTAGCCTAAAAAAAGAACCAAGTTTGAAGGTGTATCACCCTTTCGCTTGGTTAAGAAGTATAGCAAGAGTCAGCGTTTTTTTGACATGTTGTGCATTGCTTGGCTTATATATTGATTATTTAGTCCTCACTTTGTTACTCGGCACTATAGGGCTGCTGGGTCTTCACTACTGGAGCATCTATAGTCTTAACTATTGGTTGTGGCACAGTAAAAAAATATCTCCTCCTACATCGCGCGGTATTTGGTCACATATATACCAAGGCATTCATGCTGCTAACCTAAGAAGCCGCGATAAGCGTAAAACTTTGGGTGAAATCATTCGACGCTTTCGACAAGGCTCAGAGGCACTTCCTGACGCTGCACTTATAGTTAATGATGGTGCTGAAATAACGTGGTGTAACCGATTAGCAAGAATTGAATTAGGTTTGCAATGGCCTGAAGACATGGGGCAAAAAGTGTATGATTGCATTGATAATGAGCGCTTCACAACATTTTATCATGCTGATCGTTTCGAACGTCCGATAGAGATCGTGTCACCGATTAACCCCAACAAAGTACTAGAATTTAGAATAGTACCTTATGAAGATGCGCATTTTATGGTGCTTATACGTGATGTCACACGTTTGACTCAAATTGAGAAAATGCGTAAAGACTTTGTAGCCAATGTATCTCATGAATTAAAAACGCCTTTGACAGTGATTAACGGTTACTTAGAAATGATGCCTGAAAACGGTGATATGTCTATGCCAATGGTTCAAAAGGCGATAGCTGAAATGCGTACGCAGTCTTCGCGTATGCAAAGTTTAGTCGAAGAGTTATTGGTGCTGTCGCGTATCGAAGCCAGTACCGAAAGGGCGTTTGAAAAAGTGGTTAATGTGCCCCAATTATTGTGGCAAATACAGGCGGAATCAGAGGCACTTAACCGAAATAGATTACATAAAATATTTTTTGATATATCACCCAATTTATATGTTTATGGTATTGAGTCTGAATTACGTAGCGCATTTTCTAATATGATTTTTAACGCCATCCACTACACGCCTAATAGAGGTGTCATTGAAGTGAAGTGGTCGGTGCATGCTGGTCAGGCTAAGTTTGTTGTCAAAGATAATGGCGATGGTATTGCAGCAGAACATATAACTCGCCTGACGGAACGTTTTTATCGTGTGGACAAAGCTCGGTCGCGAACAACGGGAGGGTCCGGTTTAGGACTGTCTATAGTTAAACACGCACTATCCCACCACAACTCTCGCTTGATGATTAAAAGTACCGTAGGCATAGGTTCAGAGTTTTCTTGCCGATTTTCGGCTGAGTTAACCTGCTTAATGGATCAAAAAACTAGAAAAAGCTACTCGCTTTAAGCTACCGTAAATCCGAGTAAGCAACTGTTGCCTGCATGTCCTTTTCACAGGTTCGCGTATTCCTAACTGCTAATTGATTAGCCGATTAGTTAATTGATTAACTAACCGATTAATTAACAAGCTTTGTGGTGTATATCTTGTGAGTTTTAAACTGCTTCTTTGTCAATGTTCCTATTTAGCTACTGGATAATATGGTTTTTACCCGTTGGCTAATTTAAAGTGAGACATAAAACTCTAACTGCAGTGCGCTTTACAAAAGTTACAAAAGTTACAAAAGTTACAAAAGTTACAAAAGTTACAAAAAGCGCATAAATTATAAAGTGTAAAGGATATAAAGGTTATAAATGAAAAAAGCGTTCAGTATAAAAAAAGTCATACTTGGCCTCTTCATAGTTATGGTGGTGTTGGTTGCGGTTTATCAGAAAAATCTTCTACGTCTATACACAGCAGTCACCTTGTACGATCAAGACAAAATAGTTAACAACTTTCTGACTATGTACCAGTCTTTTAATAGCACTGTCATTCCCGCCAGCACTCAACCGTTTTATTTCCCGGTAGAAGCAAAAGCGCTACCCGACTCATTCAAATATGATGATAATCTTGTTGTAACCGAGGATTTTATTAAAGATAGTCAAACAACTGGCCTCTTGGTATTACAGCACGGAAAAATTATTTACGAAAACTATTGGCTTGGACATGCACAAGACAAACAGCATATTTCCTTTTCGATGGCCAAGTCTTTTGTATCCGCTTTAATGGGTATTGCTATTGAAGAGGGGTTTATAACTGATATCCAGCAGGCTGTGACTGATTACGTACCAGAGTTGATAGGCAGCGGCTATGAAGGGGTAAGTATAAAAAATGTACTGCAAATGTCTTCAGGTGTGCGCTTTAACGAAGACTACGGTGACTTTAATTCTGACATTAATAGATTTTCTAGGGCTACCGCATTTGGTACTTCTTTAGATGATTTTTCAGCTTCATTAGAAAGAGAAAAAGAACCAGGCACTTACCATCATTATGTCAGTATCGACACCCAAGTACTGGGTATGGTGTTGACTCGTGCCACAGGAAAAAGTTTAACTAATTATCTATCAGAGAAAATCTGGCAGCCGTTGGGTATGGAGTATAAAGCATACTGGCTTGCAGATGATTACGATATGGAGCTCGCCTTAGGTGGGCTTAATGTGACACTTCGTGATTATGCCAAACTAGGTTGGTTGTACCTTAATTTAGGGCAATGGAAAAATGCGCAGGGACAAACACAGCAAATAGTACCTAAACAATGGGTAGTTGATTCCACTACAGCCGATGCGCCACATCTTGTGGCAGGCAAAAATAATCCGGCATCCACTTCCTCTTCTGGTTACGGCTATCAATGGTGGTTGCCCCTTAATGCTGACGACGAATTTGCTGCTCAAGGTATTTATAACCAATATATCTACATCGATCCGGATCAAAAATTGGTCATAGTCAAAAATTCAGCTAATTATCGATTCACAGATAAAAGCTTACATTGGTCGGCTAAACACTATGCAATGTTCCGCAAGATCAGCGAACACTTTGCTGACAAGCAAAATATTATTAACGGTAATGAAAACTTAGAAGAGTAAAAGAACGTAGTTATTTGTGACTGGCACTGGCACCACATGATTCAGTACTATTTAATACTTAATAGTACGAGCCTAGTTCTCAACAGCGTGACTCAGGTACCTTTTACAAACATATCTAGCCGTTTAAAATATATGCTAGCTTGTATAAAATAAAGTAAGTTTATTCATAAAGTTAGGTTTGCTATAACATTGTAAAGACTCATTTTTTATTAATTATACTGTTATAGCAATTATACCCACCAGTTGTAATGTGAAGAGTAGATATCATGAGAATTAACTCTATTGATGGAGTGGTTCAGGGCCTTGTGCCTGTAAAAGAAATAGATGACCGCGAAAGCGTCAATAATAAATTAGATAAATTATTATCTATTGTTCGCAAACATTTGGGTATGGAAGTCGCATTTATATCCAAGTTTGTTAATAAAAGTCGCGTTTTCGAAGTTGTTAACACTAAAAACAATGTACTGCCAATAAATGTAAACCAATCAGATCCAATCGAAGAAACTTATTGTGCAAAAATAGTTGATAATGTACTCCCAAATATCATCCACAACACTCAAGAGAATGTCATAGCTCGCGAACTTTCTATTACTGATAAGTTATCGATTGGAGCCTATATTGGTGTCCCAATCAAATTATCATCAGGTAAAGTTTATGGGACTTTTTGTTGTTATAAACATTCAGCAGATGACACGCTAAATCAGCGTGACCTGTCTTTTTTAAGTGCAATTGCTGACATTGCCACTGAACTGATTGAAAAAAATATCGAAACAGAATCGAACCATAATGAAATTATGGCGGGAATAGTTTCAGTTTTAGAACAAGATAAAATCAGTATCTACTATCAACCCATTTTCAACCTTAAACGTAATAAAATTGTGGGCTATGAGTCGCTTTCTAGATTTGACACAACGCCTTATAAACCACCCAATATATGGTTTGGGGAAGCATCTAAAGTGCACTTGGGTGAAAAGCTTGAAATGATGGCTATCAAAATTGCTATTAAGGGTATTGAAGAATTTGCAGCAGATACTTATATCGCTATTAATACATCTCCAGAATACGTATTAAATGGTGCAATAGCGGATGTTCTAGAGGGAATTGATTTGAAGCGTATCGTACTAGAAGTCACCGAATATGCACCTATTCGTGACTACGCTGATTTTCGAAAAGTATTGGAGCCACTGCGTAAACGGGGAATGAGACTTGCTATTGACGATGCTGGTTCTGGGTACTCTAGTTTTCAGCACGTTTTAGAGCTTGAAGCCGACATTATTAAATTGGATATCACTCTGACTCAAAATATTAATTCCAACAACAGAAAATATCTATTTACAAAAGCATTGTGTGCATTTTCTAAAGCGGTAAATTGCAGCATCGTTGCAGAGGGTGTAGAAACTATTGAAGAGTTAAATTGTCTCAAAGAGCTAGGTGTTGATAACGTACAAGGGTACTTACTTGGCCGCCCAATGCCGATTAAAAAAGCAGTGTCATACGTTAAAGTGTTTTAATATCGAAAGTATTAAAACACTGATGAAACAATAGGCATTAGATAAAAAGGTCTTGAACAGGCTTGTAAAACGTACGTGAATTGAGCGGTTGTTGATGGAACTATTCCAACTAACATTTTATTTCATTTCAACATGAATAATTAGTTTTTTTGTTAGTAATCGAAGATATTAGCAAGTTCAAGCGTTTAAAAGATTGGTGTGTCAGGAGTTTTATTGTCAAAATTACGAACATTCTTTGAAATTAGTAGTTACGGTATTTACGAAAAATGGAACGAAAAAAATAAAGGTCTTCCAAAAATACAAACGTTTACTACGAATATCCCTTCCCAGTTAGAAATTGAATTTGGTTTTATTCTCAACGCTAAAAAATCTAAAGGAAAACGTCTGGAGTGGAGTATTTTTCATCCCGACGTGCCTGATAATGACGGACATACCATGCCACCATTTGAAGGTGTGGTATACGTAAGAACTAATGATTGGGAGTTTTATTTAGGCGATACGATATGGGCACCTATTCACGACAAAGTGGGTGATTGGCAAATGGTGATTAAGTGCGATGGAAAAGTTATCGCGCACAAAACTTTTAGTTTACTAATTGAGCACGGAGATGGAGAGATCCAATTCTGGAAAAAAAGGGGCTACTAAGTTTCTTTTATTTAACTGTTAAATAATAAAAGAAGGTGTTTACCACCCAACAAGTAGCTGATTAGCCTATATATCGATCCACTAATGCTTGTTTATTCGTTCGTTTCTTGAATAATTCGAGTCATTACTTGCTTAAGGAGCGTAATGGTTTCATACAGTTAAAAGCGTTAAAAGTAGTTAACAACGTTGAACTGCCTTGTTTGATGACGAAGTTGAAATAAAAGCAAAGTAAGGACAAAGTGGGGATAAAGAGTATTAATGTTAGACAAATTAAGTCAATCGACGGAGCATTATGAAGAACAAGGTTATTTTGTGCTCAGAGAGTATTTTACTCGTTCTGAAATTTCATCACTTAGAAACGTGGTATTAAAATTTCACGAACGGTGGAAACAACATCATACAGAGTTTTATGAGGAAGAAGCCTTTAACTCATCCTTGATCACTGGAAGCCAGTACTTGGGGAGTGACGACCGAATAAGACTTTTTAATTTTATCAGTTCAAAAAAAATAATGAATGTTGTCGAATCGGTCATACCCACTGAGCCAGCATTTATGAATACTCAATTATTTTTCAACCCTGTGAATCCGCAGCAAAAAGATTTTTGGCATCGAGACTGTCAATATGATCACGATGTTGAGGGACAAAAAAAGGCGATTCAAGAAACTCAGGTCTTACATCTTCGTGTTCCCTTATTTGATGAACCAGGCATGGAATTGGTGCCGCAAACACACAAACGCTGGGACACTGATGAAGAATTTAACGTGCGCCAGGAAGAAAAGGGTAGGGTCAGCAGTGAAGCTCTTTCTACAGGTAAAAAAATTAAGCTAGCAGCGGGAGATTTGTTAGTCTTTTCGGCTGATATGATCCACCGCGGTCTATACGGATTAGACCGATTAGCGTTAGATATTTTAGTGTTTGATCCAGTAGCTGACTTTATTGACTACGTCGATGACGATTGTTTACCAGATAAATTAATGCTGGATAAGATTACCGATCCAAGACTATTTTTGAATACAATTAACTTAAAGTCGAATGAGCAGTGCTAGTGAGTGTAGTGGTCAACCAAATTTGTTCTCATCGTTAAGAGCCTGTAACGTTTTTTTAATAAATAAATAAACACCTATTTATTTACCTACTCATTTATCTGCAATATCAAAAAGCCCACATCCTGCATTAAAATGCGGGCTTTTAATTAACTGAATTTTAGGTATTAAATGACTGAAAGTGTGACTTCAATGTTACCGCGAGTTGCATCCGAGTAAGGACATACCAGATGCGCTTTGTCGACCATTGTTTGTGCTTCAGCTTTATCCATATGACCTAATGAGACTTCTAACTTAACTTTGATACCAAAACCGCCATCAATAGCGCCAGTGGATACTTCTGAATTAATATGAGTATCGCTAGGTAAACTTCGCTTTTCTTGACCAGCCAAAAATTTAAGTGCACCGATAAAACAAGCTGCATAACCAGCAGCAAATAACTGCTCAGGGTTGGTATCTCGACCATCGTCGCCGCTTAAACCTTTAGGTACAGGTACAGGTATAGGTATAGATAACGTTACGTTCAAACGGTCATCGTCAGACTTTGCGATGCCTTCACGGCCACCCGTTGCGGTTGCTTTTGCGGTATAAGCAATATTTTGTAATGCGTTCATAAAATACTCTAAGTATTTGTTCGTTATTTAGTTTGCATACAAAAAATAGACTAAACAAATATTTTGCATGCAAATTAATATATAAGGAGTTATTTATGTCGTTTGACTAATTAAAACTTGAAAACCAGTTATGCCACCGTTTATATGTGGCATCAAACAGTATTGTTCGTGCTTATCGCGAGTTACTCAGTGAGCTTAATATCACTTACCCACAATATGTGATGATGATGATGGCGCTGTGGGAACAATACAAAATCACTATTGCAGCATGGTTACAAAAAACAGCGATTGATGGTGGTGCTATGGCACAAATTTCAAAGAAAATGGCAGATAAAAATCTACTTGATATAGTGAAAAAGCAACAAGATAGGCGCAAACGCTTCGTAAGACTTACTCAACCAGGCCAAACTTTAAAGAACGAAGCGCTTAATATCCCCAATCAAGTAAGCTGTAAGTTTAATAACATCGACGGTGAGCAAACCAAACAGCTTATGCAATTGCTTGATTGTGTGGTGAACGATTTAGCTGAGTTACCTTAGAGTATGAGATTAGTGTTTCGGACAAAAGTAAACACGCCTCACTCGTTACTCGTTAGTGTTAGAGCAAATTTTATTTAAGCAAATAACAATAATGATGCCTGCTACAGGTAAAAGACTCTTTGAGCTGTTCAAAATAAAAATCTGCTCAATATTTTTGATATATTCGATACCCTCGGTGTAGGGTACACCATAATGATTGTATCAATTTTTCGAACAGTGTTGTCTATTTCCTTGTATTGTCATAAATTAACTTAAGGCCTACAATAGCTTTACTTCGAATCAGATATGAGAAATACAATGAACTCACAACAAACCAATAAGCACATATTAATAGTATTAACTTCGCATGCTGAGCTCGGTAACACTGGTGAAAAGACAGGTTTCTGGGTTGAAGAATTTGCTGCCCCTTATTATGCTTTTACCGATGCGGGCATAAAAGTGAGTATAGCTTCGACATTAGGAGGTCAACCACCGATCGATCCTAAGAGCGAATCAGAAGACTTTCAAACCGCAGCGACCAAGCGTTATGATGCAGATAGCGAAGCACAGGCTTTAATGGCTAATACCGCTAAACTGGCTGATGTTGACGCTGCCGACTATGACGCTGTTTTCTATCCTGGTGGTCACGGACCATTATGGGATCTTACCGATAACGTAGTTTCAATTTCTTTGATTGAAAAATTTCTAGCTGCTAATAAGCCAATTGGAGCAGTATGTCATGCAACTGCTGCATTTTTGAATGTCAAAGATGCTTCTGGTGAGTATGTGGTCAAAGGTAAAGCGGTAACGGGCTTTACCAATAGTGAAGAAGAAGCTGTTCAGTTGACTGACATCGTACCTTTCTTGTTAGAAGATGAATTGGTCAAGCGTGGTGGCGATTATCAAAAAGTGGCTGATTGGAATGCTTTTGCAGTCCAAGATGGCCTAGTAATAACAGGTCAAAACCCGCAAAGCTCAGAATTAGCTGCACAAAAATTACTAGCAGCACTTGCTTAGGTCACCACTGCTTAATTTTATTAAAAATAATGAGGAATCATATTAATGTTAAATTTTAGTTTTCAAAATACCACCCGAATTCAATTTGGTGAAGGTCAGATAGCTTCAATAAGTAAGCAGATCCCAATCGATGCAAAAGTGCTAGTCACCTATGGCGGCGGTTCAATCAAAAGTAACGGCGTTTATGATCAAGTTGTTGCAGCGTTAGCCAAGCATACTTGGTTTGAATTTTCCGGCATCGAGCCAAACCCAAGTTACGATACATTAATGAAGGCACAAGATATTATTAAAGAAAATAATGTCGACTTTATTTTAGCCGTTGGCGGTGGATCGGTGGTTGATGGTTCTAAATTTATCGCAGCTGTGGCGTTGTACGAAGGTGAAGAGCCTTGGGATATCGTCAGCAAACAAGCGCGTATTAAGAAAGCTTTGCCGCTAGCTTGTGTACTTACTTTGCCAGCAACCGGTTCCGAGTCAAATACTGGTGCGGTAGTGACCCGTAATGGTAATAAACTACCATTTGCAAGCCCACTAGTACGTCCTATTTTTGCGATACTTGATCCTGCGGTAACACTTTCATTGTCTGATCGTCAAATCGGCAACGGTGCTGTGGATGCGTTTGTGCATACCATGGAACAGTATTTAACTTATGGCGTAAATGGCAAGGTACAAGACCGTTTTGCTGAAGGATTATTGTTAACCTTAATCGAAGAAGGACCCAAAGCACTGGCCCCTGAAACGTCTAAAGACTTAGACGTTCGCGGTAACATTATGTGGGCGGCAACGATGGCACTCAATGGTCTGATTGGAGCAGGTGTGCCACAAGATTGGACCACTCACATGATTGGTCATGAACTAACCGGTACTCACGGCATCGATCATGCGCGTACTTTGTCCATAGTATTACCCGCTGTAATGAAAGTACGCAAAGAAGCCAAGCGTGAAAAATTACTACAATACGCTGAGCGTGTCTGGAATGTAACAGAAGGCGATGAAGACGCACGTATTGACCGTGGTATCGAACTCACTGAGCAATTTTTTGAAAAGATGCAGGTGCCAACGCGTTTATCCCATGTTGATCTAGGTGCTGCGGACATTGATTTATTAATAGAAAAGCTAACCCAACACGGTATGGTAAAATTAGGTGAACACAACGCCGTTACGCCTGATATCAGCCGTGAAATATTGGTCACTGCACTGTAGTTGATTTAAGTCAATTTAGCTTAATTTAAATCTTTAGATAGAAACACCAGTATAAAAAGCGCCAAGCAACATAACTTGATAAATCAAAATATGTTGCTTGAGCGCCACTGGACTTTAGTTATCTGTCCAGTGAATACGCCGACTGTAAATGATTTTAACGTTATTAACAGTAAGAGGCTTAGGCCCGTACTCTGGTGAAATTTTATTCCTTTAGTACTGACTCCAAATCCCATGTCTAGATGATTGTCCTTGATACAGTTGCGTTCAGTGGCACACTTTTTGTTGTTAGGTAAAAGAGTTTTATTATCTTGACTACAGCATGGTAAAAAGAGCAGTTTCATCTTCAAGATAGTAAAATTAGATGACTTCCAACAGTGCTAACTCACCAAGGTCAACTTGCTAAAATAAAGTAAAAATTTTGGTAAGCTTATGATGTGAATCGGTCTAAGCAGTGAACTACAATCACTAACTATTTTTCAAGAGAGGTATTATGTTAACGGTACACCATTTAAATAAGTCTCGTTCTAAACGCGTATTGTGGTTGTTAGAAGAGCTTGAAATGCCTTATCAGCGTATTGACCATCAGCGCGATGCTGTAACAAACCTGGCCCCTGCAAGTCTGAAAGCCGTTCACCCACTTAGTAAAGCACCTATTATTGTTGATGCCGATATTACTTTGTGTGAGTCGAGTAGCATAATGGAATATATTTTAGATCAAGACACTAAAAATAGTTTGCGACCTGAAAAAGGAAGTAAAGAATATTATCAATATTTGGAATGGTCACACTTTGCCGAAGGTTCATTAGCATTACCGGTGATGTTTACGTTGTTCATGGGTATGGAAACACGTAGCGGTACTCAAAAGATGGATGGCTATATTGCCAAAGAAGTCGCTTTAGACTTTGGCTATATTGAGTCTACTCTAGCGGAACGTGATTATTTTGCTGGTACTGAATTCACAGCCGCCGACATTATGATGCAGATCATGCTAGAAATTGCAGGCAGTCTTGGCTTGCTAAAAGGCCGAGATAAAACGTTGGCTTATTTGGAAAAAGTCCAGCAACGTGCTGCTTATCAAAAAGTACTAAGCTTTGGCTAAATATTGACCTAGTATAAATACTAATACTTGACTCAGGCGCTGCTTAAAAAAACGTATTCTAAAAAATGAATATGCCGGTATGACCTGATACATTATATTCATCAACAAATATTTATTTGTTGATGAATATAACTTATTTAAATCAGATAAATAGATAATAAATTCAGAACTCATTATGTACACAGCACTATGTAAAGATAGTCTTTGGCATACAGCAATTTATATCTCTGAATTCAACAGCTGCGCTACAACAGTGTCATAGCTTTTATAACCTTTATAGCTTTTATAACCTTTACGGCAAAAAAGTTACTAATGGCTGTAGAAATATTAATAGTTTACAACACTGAGCATGCACTTCCACAAAATAATAGATTTAGGTTACAAGTCATAAGCCGTAGGGCTGCTTGCTATCAATGTATATCAACGTCTCTGATTGACTGAGCAATTTAATTTCTGGGTCAAGCTGCTCAATTTTTCGTCTATAATTATTAACGTTTTGGCACTGCTTAAGCTCTTAAACGGAGCACGTTTCATTGTATTTGACCTGAGAAGTACTGTCGGCACCTTACTATTTTTATTAGCAGACAAAAAACAAACTGACACAAAAAATAGTGATAAAATAGCTATAAAGATGTTCTTAAAAACATTCACAAAATATTATTAACTATAAATTTTTCATTAGTTTTTCTAATCCAATATGAATAAGAAATGTACGTTGTATGTTGCTTAATCTATCTCTAGAATCCGCGCCCTGTTTATAGCTGTCGTACATGTATTTAGCTTTTTTTAGAGCCCTTAGCATGACGTTAATTTTGAAGTAGTAGTAAAGAAATGGACAAGTTAGAGTTTATACAAATACGTCGTTTTATCCTTAAATTGGGTAAAATGTTGCACAAATATGGTTCACCATCGTTTCGATTGGAGGCGTATTTAACTGAAATTGCCACCCATTTTGGCTTGCACGCGTCTTTTAACTCTACGCCTACTACTTTATCCATTGTGTTGTGGAGCGATCGTCATGAAGACGAGTACAATCACTCCGCACGTATGCAACCGGGAGAGCTAGATATGAATTCCCTGTCTCGTACCGATGAGCTGGCCTATGAGTTGCTGTCTGGGAATATATCTCTTGCTCAAGCAAGTTCACACTTGGACGAGATTGACGTCATGCCTAGTCCTTATGGTAAAAGTCTCACAGGTTTGGCTTTTGGCTTATCTACTAGCGCATTTGCAATGTTGATGGGAGCTGGTTGGGCAGAAATTATCTATTCTGGTTTACTCGGACTGATGGTGTATTTTTGGACATTATGGGCATTACATTCGAGACGAGTTAGTTTGATGTTGGAGCCTGTGGCTTCGTTTTCGGTAGGATTTATGGCTTGTGTTATTAATCATTATTCGTCATCAGGGTTTAATATTTGGCTGATCATTCTTTCCTCTTTGATCATATTAGTGCCTGGTTTGTCATTGACTATGGGTCTGGCTGAATTATCTTCTCGTAATTTAGTATCCGGAACCGCTCGCGTAATGGATGCCACTATGCAGCTATTCAAACTATATTTTGGGGCTTTTTTAGGGGTTAGTTTAGGTTATCAATTATTTGGTCAACAAGAGCTAGCCATGGCTGTTACTTTACCATTTTGGGTCAACTGGTTAGGCGTATTCATGCTCAGCGTAGGTTTAGTTGCTATATTTCGTACGCGTATGAAACATGTACCTTGGGCCATTACATCGACTTTTATTGCCTATACCGCCTCGACTTGGAGCTCTGGTTTTCTGGAAAACGGACTTGGAGCATTTGTGGGTGCATTTGCATTAGGGGTGTTTGCCAATATATTTTCACGTATCGCTAACGCTCCTTCTACCATAGTGGCCATGCCTGGCTTAATTGTATTGGTTCCAGGTTCAAAAACTTATATTGGGCTTAATTCGTTTATCTCAGGCCAAGATATAATCAAAACTGATCATATTGGTCAAGAAACCTTTTTGATCTTGATGTCATTAGTGGCGGGGTTAATTTTTGCTAATGTAGTGATGCCTTCTAGAAAAGCATTGTAATAATTGATGTACAGCTTTCATTCAATGACATATCTGCTCAAGAGAACAATGCTTGAAGCTTGAGTGGCCCACTGACAAGTCTTTTTAAAGGTACTCTAGTCTTCTACGACCACTGAAACTTATAATGCAATGACATCGGATGTAGTTCCGATGTCATTCGTTGTTCCACTATCCTTCTATTCTTCTATCCTACTATTCCACCATTCCAATAGTGGATATTGCGATATTTACTACTTTAATTATTCTAACTATTTAAATTAACTAAATAACGACCTACAACTTTGGATTGCATAAAGCGCTTCAGATACTCAGGTGTTTGCTCTAAGGATATTTCTTCACATAAGCTTTCAAGGTCTGGTAGTTTCATATCGCTAGCAACGCGCTGCCAAATATGTTGTTTGTCACTTAGTGGGATATACACTGAATCCACACCGAGCAAAGACACCCCTCGGATAATAAAGGGATATACAGTAGATGAAAACGAATCAGAAGCCGCCAGCCCACAAGCTGATACGCCGCCGCCAGATTTGATTTGTTTTAACAGGTTACTTAGGTAGTCACCACCTAAAGTATCTATGCCATGAGCCCACTTTTCTTTACCCATTGGTAAACTTGCCACTTCATTGAGTACATCACGATGCAATACTTCATCGGCACCAATAGATTTTAAATACTCAGTTTGTTCAGGTTTGCCTGAAAACGCTACTACGCTGTAACCTAACTGCCTGAGTATTGCGACACTAACACTGCCCACTCCTCCGGTTGCACCTGTTACTGCAACTTGACCATCTTCAGGGCGGGCCCCCATTTTTTCTAATTTTTGTACACAAAGAGCAGCGGTTAAACCGCCAGTTCCGTAAATCATTGCTTCTTTTAAAGACAAATTCACAGGACGTTTCACTGCCCAGTTTGCGGGGATAGAGATCATCTGTCCTAATCCACCTGGGGTATTCATACCTAAATCATAACCAAAAACCAATACTTCATCTCCAGGTGAAAAAGTACCTGATTTGTCGCTTATCACTACGCCCGCTGCATCTATCCCTGGAGTATGTGGAAAATGACTACTGACCCGTTTGTTACCACTAGCGGATAAAGCATCTTTAAAATTTAACGATGAATAGTGAACGTTAACAAGTAGGTCATTGTCGGGTAAGTCAGTAACCAAACGATTGACGATATTCAAAGTAAATTGTTTATTAGCTATTTCTTCTACCAGCAAGGCTTTAAAATTATTGCTCTCAGACATTATTTAAAATTTCCATGATTATTAGTATGTAACTCAACTTTAACAAATGAGCATTGTTACGGCTAGGATTGTTGAGCATGGCTTTTAAGGTCGTTTGGCTGCTCATAATTAGTTGCGTAGCTTATCTATCTATCTATCTATCTATCTATCTATCTATCTACTGACTGACTGAATCCAAGTATTCATAGTTTGACTGAGCTAAGTTATGTGTGGCAAGCAAGGCACTAAAACTAGATACATTTGGTATGAGACATCAGCATGCGGGAGATGTCTTACTAGCAGGTATTCACTAGTAAAATATAGCTTAATAAGAACTATTGGATAAGTGCTCTGGGATAAGAACTATGGAATAAGTGCTGTTGAATAAACGCTGCTGAATAAGTGCCAGCACTCAATAACAACTAGCTTAATAGCTCATTGCTAAGCCATTATTCAGTGCTAGCCGCTAGTTGTTTTGAGCATTAAACCTTGCTCAAACAATCAAAACGCACTACTGTATAAAAAAACATGATGATAGGTTATATGCGTCTTTTTATTGCTGAAAAGCCCAGTTTAGGTCGTGCCATCGCTGATGTATTACCCAAGCCTCATAAAAAAGGTGACGGTTATATTAGCGCAGCTAATGGCGATACCGTAAGTTGGTGCATAGGGCATTTACTTGAACAACAACAGCCAGAAGCCTATGATCCTGTCTTTAAAAAATGGAGTCATGAACACCTACCTATTATTCCTCAGCAATGGAAACTTGCAGTTAAAAAGCAAACTGCGAAACAACTGGGTGTGTTGCGCACTTTAGTTAAGCAAGCTGAGCAACTAGTACATGCCGGTGATCCAGATCGAGAAGGTCAGTTGTTAGTTGATGAAGTGATCAATTTTTTAGGAGTCACTGGGGCAAAAAAAAGTAGTATTCAGCGCTGCTTAATTAACGACTTAAACCCTCGTGCAGTTAAACAATCAATCAATCAATTACGCAGTAATCGAGAGTTTATTCCCTTGTCTACTTCGGCCTTAGCTCGTTCACGTGCTGACTGGCTGTATGGAATAAATTTAACTCGCGCTTATACTCTTCAAGGTCAAAAAGTAGGCTACAAAGGTGTGTTATCTGTGGGCAGGGTACAAACGCCATTACTCGGCTTAGTTGTGCGCCGTGACATAGCTATAGAGGTGTTTGTAAGTAAAGCGTTTTATGAAGTCTGGGCTAAATTGGAAACGGATAAAGGTGAGAGTTTTAAAGCTAAGTGGCAACCTAGTGAGCAATGTGCCAAATATCTTGACGATCAGGGTCGCAACTTATCGCAAGGGCTGGCGCAAAATGTTGCTGGGCGTGTTAGCCAACAACCAGCATTGGTAAAAAACCTTAAACGTGAACATAAAAAACAAGCACCACCGCTGCCTTATAATTTGTCATCTTTGCAAATCGATGCCAGTAAAGCTTTTGGCCTCAGTGCTCAACAGGTATTGGATATCTGCCAAGGTTTATATGAACGTCATAAATTAATTACTTATCCCCGTTCAGATAGTCGCTATTTACCCCTCGGTCATTTTGAGCAAGCTGAAGAAGTGCACCGCGCTATTTTGACGAACAGCCAACATCTGGGTCAACAAGGTAGCGTATTTAGTCAAACCGAGTTTGACTTAAAGCGTCAATCAAAAGCGTGGAACGACAAAAAAGTGGATGCTCATCACGCTATCATACCGACCCAAAAAACCAGTAATCACTTATCTGGTAGCGATGCCAAGGTGTATGCCCTAATATGCCGAAATTATTTAGCACAATTTCTAGCCCACCACGAATATTATGCAGTGCGTGTTGAAGTAGAAATCGCCGCAGGATTATTTGTAGCAGTCGCAAAAGAACTCATTAATGAGGGATGGCGATGTATTTTTCTGTCTCGTAGTAAAGCTAGTAATCAGGACGATGACAGTGAGTCAGGGCAATTATTACCTCGTTTAGACATCGGGCAGAGCCTTAAATGTTTACAGGCTGAAGTATTAGAAAAACACACCTCGCCACCCAAAACTTACACTGATGGTAGTTTACTAGCCGCTATGACAGGTATTAGTGCTCACGTGAGCGATCCTCAACTACGCAAGGTGCTGCGTGAGACAGATGGTTTAGGCACAGAGGCAACCCGAGCAGGGATCATCGAGTTGCTATTTTCTCGAGGATTTTTGTCACGTACCGGTAAAACGATTACCTCAACGCCTAGCGGACGAGGTTTAATAGAAGCCTTACCCGACGTGGCTACTTACCCTGACATGACTGCCCGTTGGGAATCAGAGTTATCTGCTATCAGTGAAGGAAAAAGTCAGTATAAAAAACTAATGGGCCCGCTAGAGGAACAACTCAAAGAATTGGTCGTACAAAGTCGTGACGTATTACCTAAAGGGCTATCTGGTTTAGGTAAGCAAGGTTTTACAAAAAAACGTAAGCGTAATATAAAGCGTAAATAAGTGATGTTTATTCATAAACTTGCTTGAGTACTTAAATTCTCAAATGCTTAGGAAGGATTTTAGCTTATTAGAGATCCACCGCTGTGTCATAGACTTTATAGCTACAGGCCACAGTCATGATCCTTTGAGTTAATAACTAGCAGCCCCGCGGCACAAAGCATGGGATAAAGTACGGCATAAGCACAAAGGTTGGATTCAGGTATAACATTCACACATAGCATCTACATACAGCATTTATACACAGCGCTTACATATAGTAACTAATTGAATACCTATAAATGTTGTACCTGTAAAATTATATTCGTGATAAAAAAAAATCAGGCCATTAGCTCATTAAACAGCGCTCCAAAAGATATATGCGATTCTATATCTACCGAGCGATTAATAAGGCGAGCGACGTCTCTTGCAGAAATTAACCCACGTATTTCATGCTGCTTGCGGTCAATGACTAAACAATGTTGTTGATGGTTATGCTTTTGAGTTTCTAACACGTCCTCAACTGTGGCTTTTGTCAAATCATTATAATCAAAACACATTAGTGTCTCACGAGCATGCATAAAGTCACTGACTAGAAGTTCACTACGTGGATTATTTTTATTGACCTTTTTTAAGATGTTTTCTTCAGACAAGTCGAACAAACTTACAATACCGATGAATTTTTTATTAGAATCTAGGATCAATTTCATTTTTACATTAGAGCGTTTCATTAAATTTTCTAGCTCTATTGCTTTTACGTTGGCATCTATCACTCTTGGACGATGTTGGCGAAAGTCGGTTAAGATACTCAGCGCCGGATTCTTCGCAGACACTGAGTATGGTTCTGCGGGCCACACTAATTTATCTATAGATTCGGTATTATATAAAGTTAATGATTTCATTAATATTTTCCTTTATCCCCGTATTTAATGTTTTAACCGAACTCAGATAATTATTAAGCTTGGGAAAGTACAATAACGTGGCCAACTCCTTCAATCTTAATGGGAGCGTATGGTTTAGTTCATCGTCTAGTTCGTTGCATTAGTTTGTTATATTAGTGCATCAAGTGTAGACATCTGTTTTCACTTTAAAATCCTATTGTTATTATTATGTTAATTATTTGTGTGAGTGCCTGTAATTAATTAACATTAATGCAGATTAATTAAAATTGAAACAACTAATCGCTGATAATCAGTGGTTTATATTGATATCACTATAAATGATAAGAAATAAAAAGTGTGGAACACCCCAAGTAATGAGAATGTTTTTAAAAACACTCAAAAGCGCTTTTTAAAAGGAGCACACTTTAAAAGTGTGCTCAGAGAAA
>Ga0222645_100316_pt1 | contig 28180 bp, 27 predicted proteins | sample AntAcemetagen292_FD_179881 | JGI IMG/M metagenome (GOLD analysis project Ga0222645, IMG submission 179881) | Saline water microbial communities from Ace Lake, Antarctica - #292 | ecosystem: Environmental > Aquatic > Non-marine Saline and Alkaline > Saline | place: Antarctica: Ace Lake | collected...
CGGACCAAAACGTAACCGAAGAAGACGACGACGAGTTCGACACGATGGACGCGGAGGATGAAACGCGGAGCGGCATCGGGTCGAAACGGAGACGGTGAAAATAGTTTTTCTTTTTCGGGACCCTTGTGTAAAGACAAAAGACTCTCACTACTCACTCTCGCCCGCCGCGTCCCGCGTCCCGTACCCTCTCGAGCTACGAGTGATATCTCTAGTTACGAGCACTACTTCTAGTTACGGGTGCGCCTGACGCCTGTGACTGTCTTTGACCTGTCAATCCTCCGGAGTCAGTGCCATCCGTGGATCTATAGAAGAACGTTTCGAGACGGCACGCGGAATTGATTCGGGCGCGTGTTGGCAAGTTGGGTACGCCAGGGTTACTACGCCAGGGTTACTACCGCGTCATCGCGTAACAGTACAGTACATGCTGTTACGGTGTCGGTGTTGTTACGGCGTTAGGGTTGCGTTAGGGTTAAACCCTTAGCTAGGGTAGCCCCTAAACCAAAAGCAACAAACACCATGCCTTTAACCGGCATCACCGTGGTGACCGGTTTCCTGGGCTCGGGAAAAACAACTCTCGTAAACCACGTGCTCACGGGCGACCACGGGTACAAAGTCGCGGTGATATTAAACGAGTTCGGGGCGGATATCGGGGTGGAGAAGATGCTCGTGACGGACAACCCTGATGGCGAAACCGCATCAGCAACAGCGGACGACGACGACTGGGTGGAGATGAACAACGGGTGCGTGTGTTGTACCGTGAAGGGATCGCTTATACAAACGATCGACGCGTTGCTTGAAAAAAGACGACAAAGTGAAAAACCGCCGTTCGATTTCATCTTGTTGGAGACCACCGGGTTGGCGGACCCGGGGCCTGTGGCGCAGGAGCTTTGGGTGGATGATGAGCTGCTCGAGGAAAACGAAAACAGCGCCGTGCTGGACGCGGTGGTTACCTTGGTGGACGCGAGTAACGTTTTGAGGCAATTAAAAGGTACGTATTGCATTTCCCAAATCCCAACACTGTTTGCTCACAAGACTGACACATTTCTTCAAAAAAAAAGAAACAAAAGAAGCGCAAGTGCAAATCGCGTTTGCCGATACCTTGGTGCTTAACAAGTGCGATCTGGTCACGGAAACCGAGTTAGGTTCCATTACCGAAATTTTATGTGGAATAAACTCTGAAGCCACGATCGTCCGTGCCACGCGGTCCGCGGTGAGTCTTGATTTGGTAAGTATTTCCCATTTAACACATTCCGCCGACTGACTGCGCATACAATACTGACACTTTCTTTTTTATCTCTAGGTTCTGAATCAAGGCGCGGTGACCGTCGCCGGCCGCCGCGGGCGGAAACCGCTTTTCGGACAAATGGCGCTTGAAACGCCCAGCCGCGTTTTGAAACGGGGAAGCGGGTTCTGGGCCAAAGGCGTGGAGAAGGTACGTATTTCCCAACCTAAATCCCTCCGACTGTTTTACCGAAGCTGGTGACTGTTGTCCATACATCGCGATATACAAGACGTTAACCACTTTTCTTTATTTATCTCAGTACGCGCCGCCTGGAATGCTTTCGGCGATTCACGATCAAAGCATAACCACGGTGTGCCTCGCCGTGGAGGGTGTGGTGGATCAGAAGAAGTTCGAACAGTGGCTGGAGGACGTGCTTTGGGAAGGAACGGCGTGCGCGGATGACGACGACGAAACCGAAACCGAAACCGGAAATCCCAAACTCGAAGTCCTCCGCGCGAAGGGCATTTTGTATGTCACGGATAACAAATCAGGCACCCCACAGAAACGGATCGTACAAGCCGTGCGCGAGGTGTACGAAATAACCCCCGGGCCGTCCGGCGGCTTGGAAAATGGCGAGCGGATGATGAACAAAGTCGTGTTGATCGGCCGCGGGTTGCGGGAAGAAAACCTGCTGCCGGGGTTGAAAAAAGTCGTGGTTTAGGTTGCCGGGGTCTGGCGGCTGTCTTGTCTTGGATGTCTGGTTAGAGCTAATGAGTAGATAAGTGTCTGCGTAATAAATAGTCAACATAAATAGTCACGGACAATATCCGATAGTCACTACCGGTCTACTCCACGTCCCCTTGCTTGATGGAAACGCAGACCGGCCACAGTTTCGGCGCCAGCTTCTTCACGCCGTTGCCTTCGTCGTCAAGCGCGTCGATCGCCGCGCCCAACCTCGCCAGCGCAAGCACCGCCGCGTCTTGCCCGGCTTCGCACGCTACGATGATTGGGGTTTGTCCTATTTTGTTTTTCGTCTCCAAGTCGTTTTTTTTTGTCTCCGCATCGACGTGCTCTACGATCCAGGTTACTAAGTCCACCCTGCCCGTGCTCGCGGCGCGGTGGAGCGGCGTGGCGCCTGTTTTGTCCGCGGCGTGGAAATCGGCGCCGATTTCGTGCAGTTTTTGCAAAATTTGTAAATGGCCTTTCGACGACGCGTAGTGCGCTGGGCGCTGTCCCCCGCTGTTTGACGCATCCGCGTGCGCGCCGTGCGCCAACAAACAAGTCACCACGAGGAAGTGTCCGCAGCTGCACGCGGAGTGAAGGGGGGTCCAGTTTTCCTTTTGGGAACGGCGATGGTATTACGGGGCGAGAAGAGAACAAAAAGAAAAGTCAGAGTGGGCACCTTTGAAGATGCCTCTGAAGATGCAAGATCGTTTTGGGCAACACGTGGGAAGGATGTCCGGCAAGTGTGTGGATTCGGTGAAACGACTCCGCGTACCTCGTCGCTGACGTTCACCAGTCCTGGCCCGGCGTTCGTGGTTTCCAGGAAAAACTCCACGAGCTCGTGCTTGCCTGGGTTCGAGGGAGGGAAAGGGTCAGATTAGATTTTGGCACCAACGCGGGATCTGGGCACACGAACGCGGAGAGAGATGGATGTGGCGCGCGCGTACCCGCGGCGGCTGCCGTGTGCAGTAAACTCCGGCCGTCCTCGTCGCGGTGCTTCACCAGTCTCGGTTCGAGATCCGCCGAGGGGTACTCGGAGAAGTAAGACACGTTTCCTTCCGAGGCCTTTTCCTCCATGGCGAAGGCGCGGTCGTGTTTGGGGAGGCCAACCGCGAGCCCTGCAAACAACCTCCAAGGGCGAACCGACTTGGAAAACACGCTCACAGCTGCTAGAGTGAGAAAGGGGTGGCGAATGCGTAAAACTGTGTGTGGTGTGCACAGGCAAACAGTGCGCAGCATGCAAATAAAGCGTCGGCGGCGGCCCTGGAGACTTTCGACGGTTTTTACAAACTAGCCGAGCAGCGAAAACCTCCGACATGCGTCTCGGCGTATTTCGCGATGGACTTCATCACGCGCACTTACCGCCGCGCGTCCACGCGCGTGCCCGCGTCTTCGCCCACCGCCCCTTGAAGTATTTGCACCGAAGGCTTCGCATAGGGTGACACGTACCATGCCGCTCGTGTTGTTACGTGCGCTGTGTCCCAAACCCGGCGCGACTTCGTGGTGCGTGCTTTCACTTTTTTTTTCCGTTGACATCGGGGAGTACCGGAACGTCCGATGCGAGCGCGATGTCACGTGGGTTACCCCAGGTGCCACGCGGATACGCCCGGCCGATTCCAACGGTATCCGACTTTCGGAAGTGTTTAGGTGGACGCGCAGCACTACCACCATATTGTCTCGCTCCTCACTCACCGTCCCTCCCCTCTCCACCACCGGTCAGGTCGCGCCGAGTCGGGGCCGATCCCAGTGTGCGCCGAGCTTTACAACAAAACAACTCTGTCGTCTCAGCTCGCGGCCGGGCTTCCCGCGGCCGAAACCGAGGCTTCACCCCCCCCCAGGCTGCGATTCTCGGCGACGTCACGGACCTGATCGCCATCCCCCTTGGTGACGGCACCCAGATCCTCGCCACGGTGAAAACCAACGCGCAAGGCGTGCACACCATCGGGTTACAGTGCGACGAGGGCAAGCCGGGTTTGGTGGTGCGTGTTTGGGCGTTTTCCAAATCCCGACACAACCTTTGATGCCCCTCCGTGACTGTCGAGTTTAATACTTGTGCTGTATTTGTAACAGTTGCAGTAGTACTGGTAAGAGTTACGGTAGCAGTGCACTACGGCCGTAACTCTTACCACCGGGCCCTGTGGTAAAGTGACACGGTACCGGTACCGCGGTACCTGTTACAAACCCACACGCAAGACTCACAAGACTGACCTTTTTCGTTAACAACCGCAGTTACACTGGGGCGTGATTCGCGCGGCGTACGGCGAGGAGTGGCAGTTGCTTCCCCCCGAGCTCAATCCGCCTGGCACCACGGTTTACAAGGAAAAGGCGTTACAATCGCCATTTCCCGCGTTCGGGGCGTTACAGTTGGTGCTGGACCCGGGCGTAAGCGCGGTTGAGTTTTGCTTAACCACCAGTAGCACGGGCGAGTGGTTCAACGACAACGGCCGGAACTTTCGGGTTTCCCTGGGAAACGGAAACGGCGCGAACGCGAGCTCACCGAGCTCGCCGAACTACTCCACGCCTGTGTCGTACGACCTGGCCGCGTCACCGCCCCCGCCTCCGCCCAGTTCGCAACCCCCCGCCAACGCGGGGGGGGGGCTCGACCTCGCCGCCGGGATGGATATTCTTTACGGCGTCGCGGCGTATTTGCGGTGGGAGCAGCTCGGGAAACCGGCGGTGAGCGAGCGCGAGCGCTCGGACATCTACGCGGGCGCGGTGAACCACATCACATCCCGGATACGGGATGGAGAGAGCCTAGACACGCTGGAACGCGAGTTCGGTTTGCCGCCTGGGATGGTCAAGAAAACCGCGATGCAAGCCGGGGGGCACCTCGTGCCGCCGCCGATCGCGCCGTCGCAGCGCTTTGACGGTTCGAGCACGAACAGTATCGTTCCGGCTTCTACACATACGGTGTCCGTGTCCCCCGCCGAAATCGCCGCGCTGTGCGACAACAGGGCGAACGGCAGTGCCGTGTTGTGGCGCAAAGAGCTGAACCTCGGCGAAGGCGCGGTGTCGCTTCTCGTGATCGAGGCGCGGCGGACGCGGGAGGGCGAGCTTCAGCTCATCGCCGCGTGCAGGGCGGACCGAAACACGGTGTTGCACTGGGCTATGATTGGCGAACCCGCGGGGGAGTGGGCTTCGCCCCCAAATGGGTGGGTGTCCAACCCGCCCAACAGCTGGGGGACGGGAGGGGCGGGCTGGGAAACGGAAATGGAGAATGTGTCTGGCGCGCCGGGGTGGTTCTTCGCGACGATTGAAGCGCCCGTCGGCGACGCCGGGATCGTGTTCGTGTTGCGCACCGAGGATAACAAGGTTTGGGTGAAAGACGACGGGCAGGACTTTATGGTTTTCCAGGACCAAGGTTTATCAAACGCGGATGTCCGGGGACTGGTGAAGCAACGCAAGTCAGACGCGAAGCGCGCGCAACGAGATGCGCGCGAGGGCGCCAAACAAACGTCGCGGCGACACGACGAGCGCTTGGACGACACGCGATCGTCATCCGGAGGCTCATCCGGGTCGGTTATAACCGCGGTGAAACCGGCGCCGAAGGTGCCACCCAAGCCGGTGATCGTCACGCGCAAGGAATGGATCGACGACGACATCAAGCTTCACGATGGCGCGATGGGCGCAGCTGGTGCGTCCCGCGGCGTGGCGGGAGGTTCCGTAGATCGCATTTGCGGCGCGGAACCTGGAGCCACGAAATCGCTTATGCACCGGTACAACACCGGCTCAGATTTGCTTCCCGGGTGCAGGGCGGATGGCGAAGCCGGTCTGGTCGCGATGGCGGTGTGGTTCCGATTCATGGCGCTGCGGCAGCTAGTGTGGAACAACGACTACAACGTCAAGCCGAGGGAAATTTCCGCGGCGCAGTTGAAGTGCACGGAACAGCTCGCCAGGGTTCACCGCGACGACGGGAGTTTACGCGACGTCACACGGCTAATAATGGCCACCATCGGCCGAGGCGGCGACGGCGACGTCGGCCAGCGAATCAGGGACGAAATCCTCGCCATCCAACAAACCAACCGGTGCAAGGGCGGGATGATGGAGGAGTGGCACCAGAAACTTCACAACAACACGTCGCCGGATGACGTCCCGATTTGCGAAGCGTTGTTGAAATTCATCGCCGCGGATTGCGACATGGGTGCTTATTGGGATCACCTGCATTCCAACGGCATCGACGCCAAACGCATGGCTTCGTACGACCGAAAGATTTGCTCCGAACCGTCGTTCGTGCGCGACCAGTACGAGGGGTTAACTCGGGATTTGAAGGAGTATCTGCGAACTCTAAAGGCGGTGCACTCGGGTGCGGATTTGGACTCCGCCGCGGAAAACGTGCTAGGGTACCACCAGGACAAGTGCAAGGGCAAGGAAATCAACGTCCCACCGATTACGGAAGTCGCGACACCGCGGATGCGGGAGCTTCTTCACAGCGCGCGAGGTTTCCGAGACGTGAACGAACCCCTGCACTCGTTGGAAGCCATGCTTGAAGCACGGCGCGAGCTCTGGGCGTGGACCCGGCCGGGCGGTAGTGACAACGGCAGGTTGAAGGATATCATCTATCTCGACCTCGCTCTCGAGTCCGCGGTACGGCAGGTGGTGGAAGGATCGATGGGCGGCATGTCGAGCAGGGCCCCGGTGGACGTTTTGAAAATCACCGGCCTCGCGCTGGAGAACCTGGCGCTCTCCACGGGCGGCAACGACGAGCTCGTGATTTGCCTTAGGGAGTGGACGGGCATCGTGGCAACCGCGATGCGGGGAGGGAACGACTGGGCGCTGCACGCCAAGGCGATCACGGACCGGGTGCAGAACGCCTTGGGTGATTGCAGCGGGCGGTACATCGGGGCGCTGCAGGCCACCGCTAACGAGATGGGCGGCAAACTCGGCGTGGACGGACACGTGTTGGATATCTTCTCCGAGGAGATCGTGCGCGGCACCGCGGCGGCGCCGTTGTCGCAGATGCTACGAGCGCTAGACCCGGTGCTCCGGGAAATGGCGCACATGGGCGCGTGGAACATCATCTCCCCCGTTTGCGCGACCGGTGTGGTGGAGGTGGTTGACGACTTGAAGGGTATCCAAACCAAAGTGTTTGGAGTCCCCACGGTGTTGATCGTGTCCAGAGTCGGCGGCGAAGAAGACATCCCCCAAGGCGTGGTGGGCGTTATTACCCCCGATATGCCTGATATTCTCTCGCACGTCTCCGTGCGCGCCAGGAACGAGGGGTGTCTTTTCGCAACCGTGTTCGACGCGGGGAAGCTCGACGAGATGCAAAAAATGGCGGGGCAAGCCGTGCGGTGCACGCCTAGCCCCAGCGCGGATGATTTGAGGGTAGAAGTCATCGCGGGCGGCGCGGCGAGTCTTTCCGGCGCCGTCTCCGGTGCGGGCGGCGGGAGTGGGATGAGCAGCGGCATGAGCGCCCCCCCCCGCGGCGTGTCAATCAACCGACGCAAGTTCGCGGGGAGGCACGCGGTGCCTTCACCCGAGTTCACGGGCGAGATCGTGGGGAGCAAATCGCGGAACCTGCAAGAGTTGCGGGGGCGGCTTCCGGATTGGATCAACCTGCCCGCGTCAGCGGCGCTGCCGTTCTGCACCTTCGACGTGGTGCTTGATTCCCCGGATAACGCGCCAATTAAGCTTGAGCTGGACAAAATGAAAGCCGAGCTGCGGAACGTGGATTTCGGAAACACGCACGCGTTTGAGCAGCTGTTGCGGAACATGCGCGGCGCGATTCAAGACGTGGTGCCCACGGACGTGTTGACAAACGAGATGCAGCAATCGTTCGCGGCGGAGCGTCTTGATTGGCCTCAAGGCAGGCTGGGCCCTGTCTCGCGAGGAGGCACGGGAGACGCCGCGAAAGCGTGGGCCGCCATAACCACGGTGTGGGCGAGCAAGTACAACGAACGCGCGGTGTTGAGCTGCAGAAAAGCGGGCCTAACGCACGAGGACGTGTCAATGGCGGTGCTGTGCCAGCCCGTGGTCCAGGCCCGGTACGCGTTCGTGCTGCACACGGTGAACCCGCAGACGCAGAACTCGGATGAGATTTACGGCGAAATCGTGTGCGGGATGGGCGAGAGTTTGGTGGGTAACTTCGCGGGGCGGGCGATGAGTTTCGTGGCAAAAAAGGACGACCTGACGAACCCGAAAGTCACCGGGTTCCCGAGCAAAGCCAACGGTTTATTCACCGATGACCCCACTCTTATTTTCAGGTCCGACTCAAACGGCGAGGACTTGGAAGGCTTCGCCGGTGCTGGGCTGTACGACTCCATCCAAATGGACGAGCCGCATGTGCGGGCGGTTGATTACTCGCAAGACCCGTTAGTAGCGGACGAGCAGTTCCGAAACCAGGTGTTAGCCGCCATCGCGCACGCCGCGTACGAAGTCGAGAAAACCCTAGGGTCGCCGCAGGACATCGAGGGGTGCATCGCCGCCGATGGGTCGCTGTACGTCGTGCAAACCAGGCCGCAGGTGTAAACAGGTCTTGGGGAGTCCTTCCCCATTAGCAGCAATACGCGGGTACCCATCACGCAAACGCGTTCCCGCATATCATATTCTTTCTCAGCTTTTTAATTAAGTTCACAATAATTTATCAAGAGATCTTCGAGCTACTTAGCATCATTTCAAGAGGTATTCTCGCATGTATAAATACCTCTAGCTACTTCTTAGTCTATCATCATTTCAGCGCGTCGAACTTCACCAGCCTCACGGGCGGCCGACCGCTCGCGCTTTGCGTTTTCCGCGCGCCTCGCTGTTCCGCCCACCCCGCCCTCAGCGCCTCCGTGGATTGCTTTTTCGATTTCGCAATCGCCAGTTTTTCATCCTCCAGCGATTTGACCGCCTCCGCGATTCGCAGCTCCCCATCCGCCACCCGACGTTGTCGCTCCGCCGTTTTAACAGTTTCCTTGTAATCGATCTGTCGTTGTAAAAATCGCCCCAGCTCGTTCTCCGTCTCCCGCAACGGCTCCGCCAGCGTTACCGCGCGGTTTGAGGTTACCTTCGGCGTGACCCCTCCTGGCGATGCGTGTACGAAAGAGGTAACAGCCTTGCCGTATTCCTTGTTGAACTGAATTACTTCGGATTGGTTCACGCCGCGCGCCCCGCCGCCTCGGGCTTGGAAAATCTCCGCGATTGGCTCAGCCGGGTCAAACGGACCGCGCACAACGTTGGCGATCGCGGACGCGGCGAGCGTTTTCGCCGCCGCCGCGATGGCTTGTGTTTCGGATTGTTCCGTCGCACGTGCCGCGTACGCCTCAGCTTCTATTTTTTGTCGTTCCAAACGAGCAGCAGCGCTCTCCCTCGCCGCCGCCCGCGCGGCGCGCGCCGCCGCCGTCGCCGCTTCCAGCGCCCGGCACACCGGCAGGTACGCCACGAACTTCCCTTCCCTTCCACAAGACGCCGCGCGTAAGGTATCCCGCACCACGGATACTGGGACCTCAACCACCAGCCCTGCGCATTTTTCGTCGTTCAAAACCCTTTCCAAGCGCAATCGTTCAACCTGGCCAACGCGCAATCTGTCCAACGTCGCGCAGATTTCCAGAAACGCCGCGCCGCACACGGAAGCGGCTTGTCGCGGCGAAGGCGTTTTCCGCGCGCTTTGCGGCCGGGCCCGCGACGCGACCGCTGGGGACACCGGTCCGGAAAACGCAGCCGCCCCCGCGCTTGCGCTGTGCGTAGCCGCGCCGCTTGCGAAGACGTCAACCGGCGCGAGCTGATTGACAACGGAAAACGTCGCAGCCTCCGCGCTTTCCGCTCGCCGTCGCGCCGCCGCTGTTTCAAGCGCCGGCGTCGTGTTCGGTATGTTGTTGCAAATTTGCATTTGCCTTTGTTTAGCTTCCGCTGAGTTGTTGGGAAGGAACGTGCGTTCCCGTGGCGCCCCAGCGCGAACAGGGTGGTCCACCTCTAGTCCCATCTCTCGTTCCAGAAACGTGGGGGAAAAACGCATCTCCACTCGGGTTCCGTTTTCCCTGTTCGCCACCAACCGCGCGAACGAGAAATCGACATCAACAGGCTCACCGTCCAGGACCCGTTCCGCGATTTGCCCTATCATCTCCTTCAAAACGTGCGCCACCCCCGCTTTGTGCACTCCGCATCGGTTCGCAATAGACGTCGTGCTGACGCGCGCGTACGATGAAGGCCCGGTGAGGAAGAACCTGCCCCTCTGTTGCGGCACCGCGTCGAACTTCTGGGACAGGACAAACACCGGCGCTCGCGGTTGCACCGTCCCCCCGTTCGCGGTATCAACGCACTTGCCCACCGCGAATGACCCTAGCCCAGGAAGAGACACGCCTTTTTGGTGTTTCAGTTGCGCGAATACGAAGTCGCACAAACCGAGCCAGGCTTGCCGGCACTGCAGCGCGCTGATGCGCATTCGTTTGCAGTAAACGCCCTGCGATGTTTCATCCGTCAACGACGTGACCGTGGTAGCACCGACCGAGGCGTCCATGGGGACCACGGAGCCGCGCATTTTCCAGGGACGTGCGGTCCAGAGACACAGGCGCGACAGCCGTGACCACCGGGGGCGCGGGCGCGGGAATGAGAAGGCAAGGCGCGCCGGGTCAGCTGAGACTTTTCAAATCTGCACGTTGTTAAGTTTTACGGCTATTTTCGATCTTTCGTCGAGTCAATCTCATCATCAGTCCGTGTCCGGTGCGCCAGAGGTCGGGCCGTCCAGCGACGGCGCGCGCGCGATCGATTGAGCCATGGGCACGCGTGTTGGTGACGTTTCCACGCACGGCGGTGTTCCTTTCCCGAACGACGTGCCACAGACGGTGCGTAACAGCCGGTACCGCCCCGGAGTTTGGAGATACAACATCCGGGTGGCGTGCGTGCTTTTGCCCGCGCTTTTGATGTTGGTGTTCAGCGGCGGCTCGGTGCTGGTGGGCGTGGCGCTGACCGGGTTTATGACGACGTACGTGTTCGACCTTCTTGGTGCTCCCGAAGCCGCGTTGGGGACGGTGTGGCTCACCGTGGTTTGTCTGTGTCTCGGCACCGTGATGGGCGGCGACGTGTTTGTTCACCAAAACCGGGGGTCGTTTACGTCGTGTTTTTTACTCCTAACGCACGGCCAGCTTCTATTCACGGTCGGGGTCTGGGCCACGGTGCAGTTCCGGTGGATACAACAAAGCTTTCCAGGCGTAGTGTTTGGTTGTGAGCGGGTGTTAATCGCGGTATGCCCGTTGTTGTTAGGGTCGTGCGTCGGCGGGTTCGCCGGTGTGGAAATATTCGGCGCGAAGCAAGCGCCTTTTTGTTTGTGCTTTTCGCAGGCCATAGGGTTCAAGTACTTCGCGCTGCCCTTGAAATCGTCCTTCATCGCAGTCCCCGGCCGGTCGAAAGGACCTCGTAAAGACGATGACAATGCTTTGAAAGGTCACAACGGCGGTGCTTTGAAAGGGACCGCGCTCTCCGGCGGTCAAAAGCCGGCCTTCCTGATTCTAAGCGACGAAGACGTCGTCGCGCACGCTTTGTGTTTTTTACTGGCGCCCGCCTTGACGTTTTTGGTCTCGCGGCGAAACGTTTTCAAATCGCTCCAAGGTACGTGTTGCGCGTTTTCCAAGCCCCGCCTCCCTGTGTTGCCATACTCGTCCTGCGAAGGGCGTATTACCTCTGCCGAGTGTCCGCCCGTAATTACGTAACACACATTACGCAAGACTGACACTTTGTTTTACCCATCGCAAGCGTCCGGGCTGGGTTTGGTTTTCGAAAACACGTGTGACTTGTTTATTTTGGGGTCGTTCCCGTTGCTTTTCATGTGCGCGCACGTACGTAGTGGCGGGCTGCGGTGGGTCCCAAAGGGGATACTGCCTTCTGACGTGCATCAACAAAGTCGTGAATCGCGTGACACGAACGAACGCGGGGAACACGATTTTGGGTTTCCTGAAAAGAGCCCGAGCGTGTCTTACAACGAAACGGCGGACCAGATAAAAAAACGGCAACGGCGGCTCGTGATCACGGCCGCCACGGGGTTAGCAACAACAGGGTTCGCCTCAGGTGTGCTTGGAAAAGTTCTATGCTCCGGGTTCGACGAGTACGTCAAGCTACCGTCGCCGTACGGGTACGCGTCGGTATTTTTCTGCGCGTACGGCTTTTTGCTGTTCGCAGTTTCGTTCGTCACTCGGGGCGAGCCGTTCGCCGTAACCGCGGGAACCCTCGCAATCGCGATCGTCTCCGGCGTCGCCGCGATCGGCTCGCCGGTCTGGTGCTGGCCCTTCGCCGGAATCTCCGCGGTGGGGTTTTTGCGATTCGTTTCCGTGGAAGGGTTTGGTAACAGTGCAAGTACTTTGCAGACTCCTTCAAAAAAAGAAACGGCTTCAAAAAGATATTTTGGAACGGAGTCAAAAACAAGCGCGTACTGGTGCTTCGTGGTCGGCGCCGTTTTAGTGAGTTACAAGTTCGTTGATGACAATTTTGGTAAGTTGGACGTCACCCTGGATGGGTTACCAATGCGGGACTTAACGCGGTTCTTGTTAGTAAACGTTTCCGCGTGTCTTTTAGCGCCGGGCGTTGCGCTGTTGAGTTTCGCGAATACTTCCGATTCGCAAAAATCTGGAAACTCTGGAAACATGTCTCAAAAAGTAAAAGTAACCCCGAAAGCGTTCGGCGCGCTTCTGTGTCTGCACTCGTTGATGTTCGCCAGGACCGAGCACGTGTTGCACATGTCCCGCCACGACGACGGCACGTCCATGTACCCGCCGTACTTGGTGGTCATCACCACGGTTTTGGGGTTCAAATGCGTCCGCGCGTTGGCCCGGAAAAACGCCATCACGGAAATCACGAGCTGGTTCGCGAAATGCGTTTACGTCGCAAAGGCGTTTACTCTTGTCGTGCCCGGCGAGGACGTTCTCGGGCCGCTGGTGCTGCTGGCGCTCGCGGCGAGTAGTTATTCAGTGGGTGGTGGTGGTGATGCGGTGGGTGTTACCGGTGGTAACACCCCGGGCGGTAACACCGAACACGAAGACAGTCGCTACGCGAGTGACCGCGGTTCGATTCCCGCGGAAGACGCGGCGCGGGTTTTTTTAATAGCCGGAGCGTGTCTGCACGCGCGCTTCGTGTTTTTCGATGCGTTTTTTATGCTGAGTGGCCACCGCCCGAGCGACGCGACTTTGTTCGGGGGGCTACTAGTGCTAGTGGCGTCAGGGTGCATACCCCTGGTGAGTGCACGGTACGTACACAGTGTCGTGATAAAGCGGTTATTGTTAGGGTCTTTCGCGTTGGGCGTGATTTTAGTCACACTGAAACCGCGAATGCCGTGGCACGGCGAGAATGACGGGTTCTGGTACGACGAAATGCACGTTCCCGATTTCGAACCGGACGAAACGGACGTGTACGGCGACCGGGCGGTGGGCGGCGGTAATCAGTCAACTGATTTTGGGAACGCAAAGGAGTGGTGGGCCACCTGGGCCCTGGTGTTTGCGGCGCTGGCGGGTTTGTACTGCGGCACCACGAAAGGCGCGGGTGCCCTTACGGTGGGGAACGGTTCCGCCGGTATCGGTGTTGGTGTTGGAGGTGTCCACATAACCCTTCGCACAGTGTTCGCCACGTCAGGGGGGTTCCTCTTCGGGGCGTATTTGGGTTCCGAAACCTTTCCAGGAGCGAATGGGTCTGGGTTGATTTTGCCGTTACGGCTAGGTACGTATTGGGCCTTTCCCAAATCCCGCCGACTGTTTGCCCATACAAGACTGACACTTTTCTTTAAAAACAAAAGCGTGCGCGTCGTTCGCGTGGTTCCTAAATCACGTAGTGTCACCGGAAACCGCGTCGCGCGTCGCGGGACGCGCGGCGTGGGGGAGCGCGTGCGCGTCGGCTGTTTTTTTGCTGGCCGCGTTTTGGTCGCAAACCGGCGACGGGTACGACGTTCAAGGGCATTTTGACGAGTCGAACACAGCTGGTTCCTCCAACGAACAAAGCGAAGTGACGGATGAGCGGCTTCGGAGGGAAGACGCGCGGGACGGCGTGCTCGGGGTGGTGGTCGTTTTCGCGGCGCAAGCCGCGTTCGTTTTGAAGCTGGCGGCGGGAAAAAAAAGAGGACTCGGGGATGGACGTCCGGCTCGTTACCTGGCGGCTGGTGAGATGAAACAAAAGCTGCGCGCGCGACGGGGAAGTAGTGGCTCGTCCAGTGACGAGTACGAGGACGAGGATGTGGCCGACGGTTCGTCCGGTGGGAACACTGCTGCGTTGGATGCGAATAGTCGCCGACGTCGCCGCGCTCCGGATGACGCGCAGACACAAAAAACCTCCCCATTCGCGCCGTTCTGCGGACGACGACCGGAACACATGCGAGCCTCGGCAAACGCGCTGGCGAGGCGCGCCATGCGACGAAACCGTACGGACTGGGTCCCCGCGCTGGGTAACACGGTCGTGTGCGCGGCTTTCGTTTTCGGCACCGCGTTGTCCCACAAAACCGCGTCAGACCCGGTCGCCGCGGTATTCGCGGTGGCGCCAATCACCCTGATGCTCCACTATGACGGCGTGTTCCTGAACGGCGTGGGCGGCGGCGGCGCGAGAAGATACTCTGCAGGTCTTGCAGTTGTTGCGTCGCAGCTTTTTGTCATGTCCCTCGCCCACGCCCTCGGCGCGAACCAAGGCGACAGTTCGCTTCTCTACGTATCCGCGAAAGACGCGTGGGGGGGAGGCGAGAACAGCGGTGGACGTACTTGGCGATTGGTAGTCACGGACGTGCTCCTCGCACTCGCCCCGGTGCCTTGCGCGTGGCGGTGCGTTGCATACCTCTGGTCGCCCACACGACGGGTCGGTTTCAATGAAACTGCAATCACTGTGCCCCTCAACGCCCTGGTGTTAGTCGCGTCTTCGTGTCGCCCGGCGATGGCGCTGGCGGTGACAAGCGCCGCGGTCGCCGCCGCGCAGCACTTGGCGCAGAGAAACGCCCGGCGAGAGGGAATGAAAGCGCTGTGAGGTGAGTGTGTTTGCCGGCGAAAGGTGGTGACTCTGGGTGTTCGTACACGGTGGTGACTCGAGGTGTTCGTGAAAGGTGGTAACTCGAGGTGTTGTTCGTAAAAGGTGGTCTCAAGGTGTGAGGCGTGGTTGAGTTGCGTGGTCTATCGTGTCGAATTTAGAAAAAGAAAAGCGTGCAGAAATCAAGGTATGATGAGAATAGTCTGTCTCGTTTTAAATCGCTATTGTGCTAAAGTCTACGCGCGCAGCTCGTTTGAGAGCTAAAGAATTATTTGTGTATGTGTTCAGTAACCCTCACATGGCCATCTCCATCTCCATCGCCTGTTCCTCCGCTTCGGACACCGCTTTGCCCATGGCCATGGTTTCCGCCTCGACCGTTTCGTCCACGGCGCCTTCCACGCGGATGGGCTCGGCGACGATCGCGGCTGCGTATTCCGCGGCGGCGGCTACGGGTTCGGCTTCCACGACCGGCGCGGGCGCCACCACGGTGGCGTCGTACGCCGCGAACGCCACAGGCGCCGCGACAGGCACCTCCACCTGCGCGGCGAAGGATTCGTCGTAGTACGTGTTCGTGAAGAGTTCGTCGGATGACTTGTCCGCGAACATCCCAGTCAGGGGGCCGCCCACGAGTTTCTCCACGAGAAGCATCGCGACCAAGCCCACCATCGCGCCTCTTCCGTTGGTCATCTCCGCGGATGTGGTCCACGGGCCGTTCGATTTGCCGAGGCTCGCGGGGTTGGCGTTGTAATCAGCCGCGTTCTGCATGGAGGGCATGAACGACGCGAGGGTGATGAGACCAGACGCGAACGCGATGGCGCCGGTGTGTTCCGCGAACTGCGCGGTGAAGGACTCGCCGGTGCTGAGCTCGGCGCCGAGGCCCGCAACGAACGCGATTTGCGCGATGCGGCCGTTGATGAGCTCGGGGGCCCACCCACCGAAAGACATGGCGCTCATCACGCTGTCCTTCATGGAGGGCTTGGGGGCGGGGACCGGGGTGGCGGGCATCGCTTCGTCCATTGATGCCTTGACCGAAACGCGGGCGCCGCGAACCGTCGCGGTGCGACGGGCGGGCGCGCGGAGCGCGACGGTGCGGGCGAGGGCGGAGGATACGGTCATGGCGGCCATGTTGGAGGTGGTGGAGGTGTGGATGTGCGGTAGGGGGCGTGAGGTGCGCGTCGGAGTGAGGTGAGGCACGGCGGCCGACGCGTTTTACACTGCGAAACTGTCGTAAAAAAGGGACTGCAGGCGCACGTGGCGGCCATAGGGACGCCAACTAAGCGGAGGGGTGACGTGGCCGGCTTACAGACGAGAGACTTTTTTTTTCTTTCTCTCGGACGAACCGTCACGTCCAAAGCTACGACTCCCTTGGCTTGAGCGAGCACACGTCGTGGCGCGCGGCACGCGACACTGACCGAGCGTGATGGGAATGAAGCGGTGCTCCCATGGAAGGGAGAAAAAACAGTGCGCGGAGTGTAACCCGTGTCCCCACGGCAAGCTGAAGAAGGGCTGCGTGAAGTGCGTCGGTTGCCCTCACGGGAAGCTGAAGAAGAACTGCGTGGACTGCAACCCCTGTCCGCACGGTAGGCGGAAAAACATGTGCGCCGCGTGCACCCCCTGCCCTCACGGCAAGGTGAAAAGCGTCTGCGCGGACTGCAGCCCTTGCCCTCACGGGAATGTGAAAAGCAACTGTGCGGACTGCAGCTCCTGCCCCCACGGGAAGGTGAAAAGGAGCTGCGCGAAGTGCACCCCCTGCCCGCACGGGAAGCGGAAAGGCAACTGTGCGGACTGCAATCCCTGCCCGCACGGGAAGGTGAAAAGCAACTGTGCGGACTGCAGCCCCTGCCCTCACGGGAAGCTAGAAAAGCACTGCGCGAAGTGCCGCCCCTGTCCGCACGGCAAGCTGAAATACGCCTGCGCGGCGTGTAAGTCAGCCCGCGCGGAGCGTTCGGTTTCGCCGGAGATCAAACAAGAGCCCGAGATCAAGCTCGAGCCCGAGATCAAGCAAGAGCCGTTCACCATTCGCGGCTACTTCGGGTTCGGCGAGTAAAAAGGTTTCAAATAGACAAACTACTACTGATTCGACGGCGTCTCCGGCGTCGCGACCGCGACTCTACGGGCCGCCTGCGCCTCACGCACCGCACCCGGCACGCACCCGCGTAACATCACGCTGCACCCCTTCTCCTTCACGTCCTTGCACATCACCGCGTGCGTCACTACATTCGCGGCGTACCCCTCCATCACGGTTATCGCGCCCCTTGGTTGTGAGATTTTATGAATCGTGTGCCCCTCGAACTGGCCTTTCGCGCCAAACGACAGCACGCCGTTCGCCCAGAACCGCACGGACACGATCGGCCGCTTGAACAACAACGACGGGTCGACGTGCACGGAGAGTTTCGCGGCGCGCTTGGCGTAGACGTTCACCACGGCCATCTCTACGAAGGCTTTGTTTTCAACGGCGCCGACGGCCGCGGCTCGGTCCGCGAGCGTCCCGATCCAGCCCGGCATAGGAGGAATGTCTTGGAACAGCCGGGGCGTCTCTCTTTCCTTGGAGCTCTGGTCGGAAACCTCGCCTTTCGGTACGAATTTGTCGTACTCGTACCGGAAGCCAAAGAAAAGCTTGATTCGGTTTTCGTGGACGCTGGCGTGGACGTGCGTTGGCGCCGGACGCTTCGGGTCGCGTTTCTATTTCGCCTCCTCGCGCAGTAGCGCTTTGTTTGTTTTCGACTCGAAACGACAACTGGCCTGGTCACTAAACGCCCCGAGATACTGCGTCACGCCGAAGTATTGGCCGTTGGCCCTGAAACGCCAGGTCCGCTTGGCGACGCCGGGAATTGGCGTCGGCGTATCCACCGGGCGATGAGCGCGTAGTCCCCGGCCGCCGCGTGCGCGAGCCGAGCCGACGACTTGCTCCACCGCGCGTGGAGCTCGTTTGGCAACCCGTCGCAAGCCGCTTTGGAAAGCCACAAACGCGTGCCTCCCCGAAATCGTAGCAACGAAACCAGTTCGTCCGCGCGTCGCCACTCGCGTTCGATCGCCTCGGCTTTTTGAAATCGTATCCCCCCCGCTTCGCGGTGTGCCGGCCGTAGCGGGCTTGACCCGCACTCCAGTGCCCCGGACTCGACGTCGCAGCGCGGCCACGTCCACCGGTCGTGAAAGAAGTCGAACTCGTCGCCTGGTGTGTGCCCGGGAGCCACGCACTGAACGTGCCAATCACAGGAACAGACGTGACACTTAATCACCACCGGCGCGCCTCGATCGGGCTCGCCCGGGGATCGTCCGCTGAAGTGCCACTCCGTTTCGCGACAGCCCTGGCACTCGGGTACTTGGAGTGGGCGCTTTTTTGGTGGGACGGGCTTGCTTGGGTCGGTTCGCGCGCGCGGTTTGCTTTCGCAAAGGCTTTTGTCGCTTCTAAACGTCCTCGTCATCGTCGTCATCGTCGCGGGGCGTCGCGGCGTCGTCCTTGTCGAGCGTCACTTCAAGCGCGAGTCCGTCGAGCCGGAAGGTTTCGGTGTCGACGTTCCCCGTGTCCCCGTGACTACCGCGTGTCCGTGTCACACCGGCAAGCTTTGGGACTTGGTAATCAAAGTCCTGGAACAAACACCCGTGGAGCACGTCGCCGGTGGGTTCGTAGGTCACAGACTTTTCACAAATCTCCACCAGCGTTTCCACCGTGAATCGCGAACAGCTCAGCCGGAACCCGTACTGAACCCACACATCAGCGCTTTCCTTCACGGACTGAGGCGTGTTTGCCGTCTCGCTTGTGTCAACCAAAACGCCGCGAATCACGACTTTCAGGGTGGAAACCAGCCACTGCTTCCCAAACGAAGTGCGCACGTGTTTGCACGACTGCGTTCGCGAAGTGCCCACGACCACGCTCGGCCGCGTGGTCCGGCCGTTTCCCTCGCCGCTTCCTGTTTGACGAAGCTGAATCATGGTCCACACCTGGCCTAGTTTCGGAACAACCAACGCCGCCGGCCGCCGCGTGTCTTTAGTGTACGGAATCAAAAGGTCGTCCCTGGGGCGCCACCGCACGCCGTACATTTGGAAATACGCCGACGCGCATTTTCGCGACCTACTTATGATATCCTCTGCAGACGCATCGCACACGGACGCGGGGGGCGAAATTTTTGAATCCCCATACGTTGCCAGCTCCCACCCGCGTCATCGCGTCGCTGCTTCCTTCATTCCAGAACCCCACAACGCGGACGGGCCTTCACTCTGCCACTGCGCGCCGGCGCCCGTGCCTTGCGTGTCGGAGGCGGTGGTTCCCATGCGCCACGCTGGCTCGGTCCTGCCACCTTGCGGGCATTGCGTGCTGAGCATCGCGACGCGCCACCGCGCGGGTCGCCCGTTGACTGAAAGCCGTCTGAGACAAATAAAAGAAAGTGTCAGCCTTGTATGGAAACACAGTCTTGGGATTTGGGAAAGGCCCAACACGTACCTATCGTGCGCGATGAGCATCGCGTACTGCCGCGGTTTCCTTGTTCGCACAGCGCCCAGACGTCACCCGGTTTCCGAAACGCAAGCGCCCGCTCGTGTGTGTTGTCGTCGTCGTTTTCAATCAACGAAGTCGCCGCGTAATTGTCAAACTCGTCCTGTTCCACGGTGTCGAAGTTAAGTAGATCGTCGCCCAGGTCGTCGCTGAAATCGTCGTCTGATTGCGTTGCGTCCAAACAATCGCTCTCGCTGGCACTATCGCCGAGTCCGTCACGCGAACGCCCGTCGAACCCATCATCGGAATCGGACCTCCCGAGACCCGAGTGGGTGGACGTCGTGACACATGAACGTGATGTCGTTTCCTCCTCCGAGATCCTTCTCCGAGTCCGCTCCGTAACCTGCACGGGGGTGTGCGCAGCATCCGCATCCGCGGCTTCCGACACGACTTGTCGGGATTTACGTTTGTTGGAGTTCCCGGTCAAGTCGCGCTCCTGCCGCATTAGATCGATGGGCTCGTCGCCGATCGAGGATATGGACGAGCACGTGCTCGCGAACGCTTCGATAGAACCATCGCGTACACGTGCCATGTCTTCCCTGCCCCCCTCCAGCGCGGCCAAGGTCTGATGTGAAACAGAATTTACAGGCTAACAATGGCGTTTCCGAGAACAACTCCATATATTTCAGTCATGGAGTGGTCGACAGCAGTCGGGTAGTCTAGGTCGACAGTACTCGGGTAGTCGGGTAGACAGCAGTCATCACACAGTAGTCTGCAGTCACGACATACTGTAGTAGTGCTAAAGAGAAAAAGTAGTACAACTCGTGTCTAATCGGGCCAACTCTACTCCTTCTAATACCTATCACGAAAACGCAAACCCCATGGCGCTTCCAAGGCTCGGCATTTTGGATTTCGCGGGAACCAGCTCCAGTTGCACTAAACTGGGGACGTGCGCCGGTGATATGCACTCCAGGTCCGGGTTTGCGTTTGCGGCTTTTCGAAAAGGACCCGGAACTCCCGGTAGCGGTCCGAATTCCCCACCCTCCGCGTCGGAAAAAGACGCGCCCACCGGTCGCCCCGGCACGGCGATGGACCCGAACACGCAGTCTGGTGTTGGGCAAAGGGGAGTCCTGGGGTCAGTTGATTGTTGAAAGGTGTCGATTGAAAGGTCTGTGCTTGTGTTTTGAAACGTGCGATGCGCGGATGGATTCCCTGCGCCCCGAAACAAAGGAAGGAAGGAACGTTACCTAGCCACCCCGGGGTGTTTCGCCGCGACGCCGCGTACGTGGTCGTGACTCGCACTAACGTCCCGCCGTCGCTCCACCCGGACGACACGTCCGCGAACAACGGAAACGCGGGACGCAGGGCGGTGAACCACAACGCGTCGTCGTCGTCGCCGTCGCCGCCGTCGCGTGTATAGGGTGAATCGCCGCCCCAAATTGTCAGCGCTTGCGGACCGGTGATTGCGGCGGTTAACCCGTTCGAGCCTTGCCGGCGCCCGTCCGCCGACAGCCCCACTGTGGCGCTGGTTTCGCACAACACCAAAACCGAAGACACCACCACTCCTTACGATAGGCAAAACAAAGTGTCAGTGTTGTATGGGCAAACAGTGTGTTGACGGATTTGGAAAAGTATGTACGTACCCGGAACCGCGCGGTTGCCGAAAACGCACGCGTCGTTTCCGGCGAACGGCCCGCCGCGGCCGCCTGTGATTGTGTCCACGAAAAGTGTCAGTCCCGTGTTGGGCGTGTATTGGGCGATGAAGGGACAAACAGTCACCGTAATCGGTCCGAACAGTCACCAGCTGAGAGATAAAACAGTGTGCCTGGATTTGGGAAACGCGCAATACGTACCTCCAGCCGTGCCCGTAGCGACGTCTCCGCCGAGCCCGAGATGTACACCGAACACGCTGACTGTTTCCGGGCCCCAGGCTCGGAGTGGGAACACCGAGGCGACACTCGGTTTGGGCTTGAATTCAAACTGCGCCACCTCAAAATTCGCGCTCGTCACGAATCGCGTCTGAGGTTCCAGAAAAACACGCACGGTCACAAACCCCAACCCGCGTTGCGCGAGTCGCGGCGGTGACACGCAGGAAACGGTTGATGGCCTCGATGACGGTCGCGACCACGTGCCCGCCACGGAAACCGAATCGTCGCCCCCGAACACGCACGTTGGCGGTGTCGTCGGACCTGCGTTTTGGAGCGAACCTCCGGCGACGTTCGCGACGTCGAACGAAGCGCCGCCCGCGACGGACCCGGCCGCCGTTAACAAGAAAGAACTCATCGCGCAGTCGTGGACGAGACCGCCGTCCACGAGCACGCGCGCGCCGTCGTGCCAACCCGTGTCAGCCAAGAACAGGGATGTGTCGAGCGCGAGGCCTATCGCGAGGCCGGTCGCGAGGCCTGTCGCTGCAGAACTCGAAACTGCAGACCTCGAAACCGCAGACCTCGAAACCGCAGACCTCGAAACCGCGGCACTCGCGGTAAGCGCGGGGGAGACGCAGGCGACGGCGGATCGCGACACCGCGCGCGCGGTGACTGGTCCGATTGGTCCGAAGCGACACGCGATCCGTAACGTGTTGGGCTCGTTGTCGCTGCGTTGCGCGTCGTCGTCGTTACCGATCGCGTCCAGAAAGCTACTTCCGAAAACAGTCACCTCGTTGCCGCCCGCGGCGGATATCGAGGAAGGAAGGGCGGATTGAACAACCGGTCGCGGTCGTACGTGCACGCGCGCGAAACCGTTTGCGTTGGTCAGCCTTATGTCAACATCGCCGCCGCCTTTCGTGACTGGAGGCGAGTCGTCACACCTTAAGAGCGCTTGTGAAATGTGAACCGCCGCTGAAGCCCAAGCCCTTTTTGAGTCGTCCTGGAAAAGACACCACCCTTCCACGTCCCCGAACCTCGCGCCGACCAGCACGAAAGGGACGCCGCCCGAAACGACTTTGGCGAGCGCGCGCTTTACCGTGCCGGAATACTTTCCGGCTTTTGATGAATCTTTTGAATCGTCCTTCGAATCGTGTTTCGAATCCACGGAATCGATACCACCCGCCCACAACCCCCCGGGTCGGCCGTTCGCGGAGACTTTCGCCGCGTTTACGGAAAATTGAATCACCGGACTCAACAACGCGTTACCCGGTTGCGAGATATCGGTCAGAAACCGCACGGGCGCGTTTCGCGTGCCTGATTGTAAAAGAAAAGTGTCAGTCTCGTATGGGCAATCGCAGAGGCGGAATGTGGTGATTGGGAAATACGTACCCGCAAACGCGGGCGCCACGCAACTCACGGAGGTCGGTGAGACCCTTCTCGGTGTGAGCGGTCCGACCGTGCCGATCCAGATTTTTGAACCCGCGACCAACGACAACGACTCGCTTCCAAAGTTGTTTCTTGATAGCTCCAGTGTCACAACAGGCGACTGCAGCCAATCCGCGCTCGTCGGGGTCACCGAGGTGATTCGCACGGAATTCACCATCGCGAAGGATATCCCGGAAGGGACGTGAGAAGGGACGTGTTCGGTACCGATATCCGTACCGGTACCAGTACTGGTACCAGTACTAACAGTACGAACAGTACTACCAGTACTACCAGTACCACCAGTACCGGTACCTTCCAGAGAACCTTCTACAACCACGCTCAACGTGCCGTGCGAATCCCCCGGCTTTCCCGGAACCCCGAAAGTTTCGCACGCAACAAGCGACGCGGAAATGACGCGCGCCGCGGTTACCGTCGAACCCGACGCTTCGTCCCTCCACAAGCACTGTAAGTTGTTTGGCCCTCCAAAGTGTTTACCAACCACCCAGACCAACCCGCCGCCTGAGTTGTCCACCAAGTCGGGCGTCGCGTATTGGCAGGCGGGGTGGTCGAGTTGGGGCGCGACTACGTTGGGGTACTCCGTTTGTTTTCCGTTGTCCTCGTTCCGCGTCGCGACATCAAACGACGCCGGCGAAACCGTCAGTTCAACAAATCCCTCTGTGCCGTCCACGGCGACGCGAACCGTGGCCGGCGCAAGACTCGGGGCGAAACACTCCACGCCGGCTGCGCTTTCAGAAGTGACTCGTCCTTTCACTGCGATTTGCCCAAAACGACAAACCGGCTGCGTCGTGGGTAACGCCCCGAAAGACCCGGTTAACGTTAGTAGTCCGCCAAACTCGGAAGGGACGGATTTCGGGAAACCGCTCACGACAACCGCGCCGCTGCCTGTGCGATACACCTTCTCCGTGGAAGGCGGTTCACTCTCGATCGTGCCGGAAACCCTCAACCCTAAACTAAACCCAAAACCCGTCTCACTCTCCGCCGCCGCCTGAGCGTCGTACGCGCGCGCCGCGTCGGGCGCGCGCGCGTACCTCGCGGGATCCGTCTCGGTGACAGTTACCATCAGCGAATCCCGGCAAGCTCCCGCTCCCGCTGCGAAGAAACCGGCGTTGGCGTCTGGATCCGGACCGTACATCGCGACGCCCCGGGGCGAATTTACAAAACGTGGAGAAGGCGCCATCGCCGGCGATACGCAAATCAGCGCGTCGCTCGTGCGCGTTCGCCCCGCCACGGGGCCGATAGTTCCGAAGCGACACGTAGCTGCTAAACTTGACACCGGGAACTCCGTGCCGAAAAGAGCGGTTTCCACTCCGCCTTCCGAAATCAAAACGTTCGGAGAGACGCGGGTGACTTTCCCGGTATTTCCCCACGGCGCGAAGCTCGCGTCGCCCGCCGAACTCCATTTTATTTCGTTGGAATTTTTTGAGGGCCGTTCCATTCCGTGCCACCCGTCTGCGCTCGGCACGCCGACCTCCACCGTGGTCACCCCCCGGGGCCGTCCGGTTGGCACCGCAGGCCGCTCGCACGCCACGAGCGCGGATGAAACGGAAACGCCGGCCACCGCGAGTGCGCGGTGGTTTCTGTTTTGGCGCGATTTGTCCGCTCCGTCTTTTTGCAAACCGCCGAAACCGCCAAACCGAAACAAACAAAACACGACCGACCCGGGACCGGGGCTGGTTTTTGGGGACACGAAATCGAACCCACTGATCCAAATCGGGGCGTTGCCCTCACCAGGGCCTCGGTTGGGTAAGATGGTGCGTGGTACAGGGAAGGGCTGGGAGGCGGACCCCGTTTCGTCGATGGCCGACGCCGCCGCCGCGAGAAACGAGGAGTTTTTACTCGTCGCCGTTGAAGTATTTCTTTCCCTTCGCCAAAGAAATATTTCTTCCCCATTCGCCGAAGAAATGGTACCGTGTTCACCCGCAACCCTGTGGTACGCCGTGACCGCCAATCCAGGGACGTTCCCGTCGTTGATGACGTGTTGCGCATGGCCGCTCTTTTTCCGCAGATCATCCAAGCTATTTGCCGCCAGGGAAACGACCACCCGCCCGGGTAACGCCGCCGGCGCCGCGCACAAAACGAGCGCCGACGAGACTATTTCAATTTCCGAAAACGCGACGCGTTCCAACACCGCGGCGTGTGTCCATACGCACGCACCGCAGTTGTGCAGATGCGCGCCCTGAATGGCAAGGATGGACCCTCCATCAGCGTCGAAGGAAATTGGTTGAATTTGTTTCAAAAGCGGAACCGCGACGAACTGGAACGTCAACGCGCCTTTGGTCGGCGACGCCGCGCCGGCGCCGCTCCCTCCGCCGGCGCCCACGGTCACGCCCACCGCCGCGAACCCCCCGTTTCGGTGGTGACCCGTCATGGCTGGCGTGAGGCACGTCATGGTTGTCCCGTCGTCTGCTACGGAAAGCGGGGACACCACGGAAGCCCCGAACTGACACGCCAGCGCGCTTGTGAACCCCGAGCCGCGCACCTCGACAAGCTCACCGCCAGACACAAATCCCTTCCCAGGGGTGAGATGTCGCACCACCACCGTGCCTTCGCGAAAAGTGTTTCCACTCACAAACCTACTGTCATACGGGCTCTCCCCTCGTGTCACAGCGGTCAAAGCGAACAGCACACACACAAATGCCAGCGTGGTTGGTGCACGCGATGACCGCGGCGAAGAAACGCGTCGTGTCGCGCGCGCGAATCCCCGTGCTCTTTTCGCCCCGTCTGGCGCACGCATTTGCCTTCCATCACCGTCTCCATCGCCCGCGCCGAGGCCTTCCCTCACCGTCTCCATCGCCCTCACCGTCTCCATCGCCCGCCCCTGGCTACACCGCATCGCCGCTCACGACGCCGCGGCGTGACCCGTGACCCGCGTCGCGTCGGGGCGTCTCCCCGAACGCGCGCGAGGCGAGTGCCGAGTCGGTCGTACACTCGTTGTTGCCATCAAACCGTACTCCCTAAAATCGGCGTGAGATTGGGTCGGTTGCGTCGATTTGACAGTTCGGGTTCGGGTTCGGGTTCTTTGCTAGGTTCGGGTTCTTTCTTTGCAGCAGGTTTTTCCTTTGGTTTCGTGTCCACCAGGTATATGTCAAGTTGGTTCAAGTACTCGAGTACCAGGTATAAAGCCGCAAAATTGGGCGCGAGGTTCACGACGTTGACCCGCAACGGCGACGCGTCATCGTCGCGGGCGTTGTTCGTCACACGCAACGACGTTTTGATGGAGTACGTGCGTATGTATACGCATATAACGTTCTGGAATTTTTGTTGGCGGATTCTTGAACTAGTTAAGGTCTTAATTAAGCTCTTTTTTTTCATCGCTATCGCTTCGCCCCGTCTCGCGCGGCGGTTCGAATGGCAACAGCGTTGTCCTCGATCCAGGTCACTCTTTTCGCGTAGTTCTCGGCTCGTAGGGCGAGCTGCGAGATGTCGTCCTCCCCCGAAACCGCGCGCGCGACGAAGTACACCACGGTTTCCAACACCCTCAGCTTGATTAATGTGGGAAGCCACTCGATTTCCTTGTCGGTGACCCAGTCCGCTCGTCTCATGAACCCGCTTAAATACTCCACCACGAATGGCAAAGGATTGGGCTCGCCCACGTACTTCGACAACCCCACCGCCGCTTCCATGAACCGCCAGTCGAAAACCGCGAATTCGAAATCGATGATTCCCGTGACGCGGCCCGTGGATAGGTCGCACAGAGTGTTGTCGTAGTGCACGTCCCCGTGAAGCAAAGTCTCGGGCAAACCCCCCGAGTTTTCGATGATGACCAGCTGGCGTTCCACGTCGCGAATCATGTTCGCCAAATTAAGCACGGCCGGTTTCACCGCGCCTTGTAGCCCGGGGTTCGTTTCCATTTCGTGGTAGAAACTTTCCTTGCTTCCGCCCTTATCCACCAGGCTCCCGAAGATATTTCTATACTGGTGTTGCGGCGATTGTTGGAACTGGGACCGGACCTCACCCTCCGCCAGCTGCAAGCAGTACGACAACTCCGCGGTGGCCTCGCCGACGGCTTCCGCGAATTTGGTCTTGGGAAGCGCCCCCGGGATTAACGCAAACACGCTCGCGGCGTCGCCGCTCGGTAAAATCGCGAACGTGGAACCGTTTCCGGATTTCGCCTTGAGCGCCTTCGGGACGACGAACCCGTAATCGTTCCCGAGAACGTGCGGTCCCACCGCAGTCAACACCGCGTGCTCGAACGCCACTCGGTTTGTGTTTTGGCCGTTGTTGTACAGGCGCACCACGAACCGACTTCCGTCGTCGCAGTCGCAATACCTCACGTGGTTGTTCACCCCACCGCTCGTGGGCGACAGCGCGAAGGACGATCCCGGGGCGAAGAGTTCGCACGCTCGTAACAGTTCCGCTTCGTTCGCCTCGGCGAACGTGTTCGTGGAGACCACCGCGGGCGGCGCCGGCGTCGACGAAGATTTGGATAAAATGGCGGCTCTTTGGGTGGTTTGAGAAGACATCTTGCGTCGGGGCGCGCTCGATGGCGCGATCTTCGGTGCGAAAGAAGCCGAGACGGAGCTCATAACACGCGTGGAGGCGCGCGGTGGGCCTCGAGGATGGGCGCGCGACGACGACTGAGGGTGAGACGGAGCGCGACGCGTTTTTGCAAAACGCGTCTATTCCGAGAAAAACGGTTTTTCTCGATCGACTCGACTACAGCATTCCCGAAGATAATGGGAAGACTCAGATCGAGCGCGCGCACGGGGGGCGCACGGGACGGCCACGCAACACACGGCCGCGTGTGGGTCTGTTCGGGTCACCGAACGAACCCCCCGCTTGCGTTGCCGTTACCGAAAACGAACCCTCAACATGCCATTGACCTTGGAGCAGTGGTACCGCCAAATGCCCGTGGTGACGCGGTCGTACCTCACGCTTTCGTTTCTCACCACCGCGGGGTGCGCGCTGGAGTTGATCAGTCCGTTCAGCGTGTACTACAACGCGCACCTGATTTTCCGCAAAGGCCAGGTGTGGCGTTTGGCAAGTAACTTCTTCTTTTTCGGGAGCCTCGGCATGGACTTCGTGTTCCACATGTTCTTCCTTTCCAGGTACTGCCGGTTGCTTGAGGAAGGCACGTTCCGGGGGCGAAGCGGTAAGTATTTCCTGCTTTACCACATTCCGCGACTGATTGCCCATACGAGACTGACATTTATTTCTTCAATCGCAGGGGATTTCGCGTGGATGCTCGTGTTCGGCGCCTTCGCGCTTTCGTGCGTCGCGCCGTTCGTGAACATCCAGTTTTTAGGCTCGTCTTTAACTTTCATGATGGTCTACGTGTGGGGCAGACGAAACAATCACGTGAACATGAGTTTCCTGGGTTTGTTCTCATTCACCGCGCCGTACCTGCCGTGGGTGCTTTTAGTGTTCTCGAGCGCCCTGGGGAGCTCGCCCACCACTGATTTACTAGGCGTCGCGGCAGGACACGCGTTTTACTTTCTCAATGACGTGTACCCCACGATGACGGACCGGCGGGTTATTTGGACACCAAGGATTGTCAAAAAACTGTGCGGACAGGTGGACGGGCCGGAGGGGGAGGTGTGGGGAGCCGGTGCGTTTCGGCCCGAGGCCAACGCTGGCGTGTTTGCGGGG
>Ga0222645_100318_pt1 | contig 28086 bp, 26 predicted proteins | sample AntAcemetagen292_FD_179881 | JGI IMG/M metagenome (GOLD analysis project Ga0222645, IMG submission 179881) | Saline water microbial communities from Ace Lake, Antarctica - #292 | ecosystem: Environmental > Aquatic > Non-marine Saline and Alkaline > Saline | place: Antarctica: Ace Lake | collected...
AAGGCGTTCACTGTGCTTATCACATCAAACTCTTGACGAGAACAGCTTGGGCAAGCAATGAGATTGATGCCCCTAGAGCGGATACGCAATGACTTTAATATATCAAATCCGACTTTTATCTCTTCTGCTGGATCTGCTGCTAATGAAATACGGATTGTATCACCAATACCTTCTGCTAATAACATACCCAAGCCTACCGAACTTTTGACTGCACCAGCACGCAATCCCCCCGCTTCAGTGATACCTAAGTGTAGAGGTTGCTCAATTAGTTTAGCTAATAATCGATAAGATCCTACCGCTAAAAATACATCTGAGGCTTTGACACTGACTTTAAATTGATCAAAATTAAGTTTATCTAGGATATCAACATGGCGCATTGCAGATTCTACTAACGCTTCTGCTGTAGGCTCACCATATTTTTCTTGTATGTCTTTCTCTAAGGAGCCGCCATTCACACCGATGCGGATGGGAATGCCTTTATCTTTGGCACAATCCACAACAGAGCGCACTCTATCCATACTACCAATATTACCCGGGTTAATACGCAAGCAATCCACTCCGTATTCCGCCACTTTCAGGGCAATACGATAATCAAAGTGAATATCTGCGATCAGCGGTACAGTGACCCGTTGTTTAATCAACTTAAACGCTTCAGCTGCATCCATTGTAGGTACTGACACCCTAACTAGGTCACCCCCTACAGCTTGAATACGTTTAATTTGCGCCACGGTGGCTTCAACATCAGTGGTTGGGGTGTTTGTCATAGACTGCACCGCAATGGGCGCGCCATCACCTATAGGCACATTACCTACATAGATGCGTTTCGAAGATCGGCGTTTAATAGGTGATTCAGAAAACATAGTGGTTACTTAGCTCTATTTGTTCAGTCAATTATTCAGATAAAGGTAAATCAAATTTGGCAATACGCCCAGAAGGTAAGAAGGACATATTTAATGATTCACCTGCATAACTAATTTTTACTACTTCTGGCGCGCCTAAAGTCACAATAAAGGGAGGAATACCCGTCACTGGCATCACTCTACCTTTAACTTTGACTCCATAAGCAATATTTTCACCTGTCGCGTCAGATAAATTCATCCAGCAGTCGCCAGAAAATTCAAATATGAGCTCAACTGGAGCAGCAAGCTCGGTGACTATGATGTTTGCAACCTCAGCGCTTTCAGCTGAAGTATTGGTATCACCCATCATTTCTGTATCGATGCTTTGACTGTCGGTATTCTGGTTATTGATGCTTTGCTGCTCTGCAACGGGTGCAAGTAGGACATCAGACTGCATACTATCTAGGTTACCTAGGTTACCTAGGTTATCTAGATTGTTTACGGTGTCTAAAGATGGTGTCATCGACACTTCTGAGTCTACTGTTGGCGCTTCTTCAGGCTCAAATATTTCTTGAGCCGCAATTTCTTGGGTCGCGATATCTGGAGCAGCAGCTTCTAAAGAATTGTTTGCATTTAACTCTGTTGAAGTCACAGTTGAGTCTTGTTGTATCCACCAGACAACGACCAAGGCAATAACCGCTGCCACAATCAAATACGTAACTAGCATCAACTTATCATCATTGGCTTGGTGAGCGACTTTCCGAGAAAAGCTTTGAAGTTCGACAGGCTCCTTCTTTTGAATACTTAAGTTTTCAAAGGCCTTAAGTATATCTGCTTCAGCCACTTTAACGTGCTTTGCGTATAATTTTAAATACCCTCTTACAAACGTTAGCGAAATATTAATATCGTAGTTGTCTTGTTCAATATCCTCGATTAACGCTTTTTTTAATTTCATTTTATCTGCGATATCTTGGCTTGACAAACTAGCTCGCTCGCGCGCCTGTTTTAGTATTTGACCCGGCCCTTGCGTAACCGTTTTTGTTGGTTGTACTTCTTCATTCTCAATCATAGTTTAACTTTACTCTACAGCACTTGGGGCAACTAAAGATAACTTCTTACCATCGAAAATAGCCGACGCGTCGACTAATCCATTCCAGTCTATCAGACGTTGCATTTTGATGTTATATAGAAGCGATATCCGGTACAAGTTCTCACCTTCGACAACGATATGAAAATCTAATTCATTTGAAGGCTTTAGTTGGACTCGGGTAACGTTGTCCTTTTCTATGTTGGCATTTTTTTTATTTGTTACTAATGACTCTTTACCTGATGATGTGGTTGAAATCGTAAGTTGAGGCTCAGTCCACTTTGATGCAGTCTCAATTATTTTTTCTGGTATTTTTTCTACTGTTTTTTTTAGTATTGCTCGACTAGCTGATTCACTAATGGTTTCAAAAGGTGGTGACTGGCTAAGTGCTACTGTTTTGGTTACTAGCTCATTAGGGAATAATTTTGTTAGCATATCTACATAGCCCTTTGCGGCAGGCTCGTTACCTGTGCCACTTTCTATCCTCATTGCCATCAGCAAACTTTGCGGACTAACCGGAGACACTTTTTCATAGCGGCTAAGGATAACCCTCGCTTCTTTCCATTGTTGCATTTCAACTAGTGCTTGAGCAAGCAGATAGAGACTACTTACTCTTTGTGGCTGATGATTAACTGCACTACGAAGGTATTGAATAGTGACTTCAGCTTGCTCTTGACTGTTATTTTGAGCTTGAGCTTGGCTTTGATTGCATAAAGCTAGATTTTCATACGTTTCGGCGCTTGAAGTATAACTGTCAGTATTAACAGCCTTGAGAAAATATTTTTCGGCTTTTTGGTAATGGCCACCCTGACATAAGAAAGCCCCATAACTATTGGCTATATAGGGGTTGTTTGGTTCAAGCTCTATAGCAAATTGATAAGCCTTTTCGGCAAGCTTTAACTCACTGACGCTTTGATAGTAATAGGCCATCGCAAAGTTAGCATCTGCAGACCTTGGTGCAAACTTTAATGCTTTATCTAGATTAAATTTTGCTTGTCTAAAGTTACCATTCTTAAGGTAGGTTAATCCCAGAGAAACACGCGTTTTAGCTGCTTTTTGTTGGTCGAAGCTTGCTCCATAGTTCTGGCTAGTGCAGCCACTGAGTGCCATCAGTATGATAATTAAGGCACACATAATCTTTAGCACAGGGTTCATTAGGACCTACTTGACGTATTGCCGATGAAAAATCTATTCTGCCATCTTGACTGAAATACTTTCGCCCTTCAGCTGTTTTTTCAAAATTCTTTTCGTGCGGTCTACCACTTCACCCACTAGTTGGCCGCAGGCCGCATCTATATCATCACCTCTTGTACGACGGACAACAACTATTAGTCCATATTCTATAAGGACTTTAGCAAAGCGATCGATTCTTGAATTGCTAGAACGGGTGTAAGGTGAGCCTGGATAAGGATTAAATGGGATCAGGTTTATTTTACACGGTGTATCCGTCAACACTTTCGCGAGTGCATGCGCTTGTTCAGTGCTGTCATTAATTCCATTTAACATGACATACTCTACCGTTACTTTACCTTGATTAGCATTTGATTTTGCTAAATACCTTCTAACACTGGCTAGAAACACTTCAATTGGATATTTTTTATTGACCGGTACCAGCACGTCTCGTAATGTATTATCAGGGGCGTGTAAGGATATAGCCAAAGCAACATCAATTTGATCACCTAACATATCAAGTGCTGGCACTACGCCTGAAGTACTTAAGGTCACTCTACGTTTAGACAAACCAAAAGCCAAATCGTCCAACATAAGCTGCATCGCAGGCACAACATTTTTAATGTTCAATAGTGGCTCGCCCATACCCATCATCACCACATTAGTGATGGGTCGTTTAGCTGTATCGTTATTTAATCCTATCGTTGTTGCCACTCGCCATACTTGCCCAATGATTTCAGATACCTTGAGGTTACGATTAAATCCTTGCTGACCAGTAGAACAAAAAGTGCATTCCAGTGCACAACCTACTTGAGAAGACACACACAATGTTGCTCGGTCACCGTCTGGTATCCAGACTGTTTCAACTTCTTGACCACCTTCTAGTTTCAAAGCAAATTTAATCGTACCATCTGCTGCTTGTTGCTGATGAGCAATTTCTGGTGCCTTGACTTCACATCTTGCCAGAAGTTTATTGCGCAAAACCTTATTAAGATTTGTCATCTGCTCAAAATCTGCCACGCCTTGTTGGTAGATCCATTTCATAACTTGTTCAGCTCTAAAAGGCTTTTCTCCCATCTCATTAAAAAAGGCACGTAAACCATCTCGAGTTAAATCAAGTAAGTTAATTTTTTTTGGCTGGACAGATACCGCTTCAGTTTTCACAATAAACCTCAATTTACAGACTAATATGTCATTTTAACTGATTACTCAGCTTTTGCAGAACAGATAACCCAAACGCCTTAGAATCAATAATCAATAATCAATAAATAATTAGGCTAGGATACTTTACTAATAATACAAAAGGGAGCCTAAGCTCCCTTTGTTAAAGCAGATGAAATTTAACGAGTACGTGGGCAGACTTCTTCATCACTAAAGAAATAAGCAATTTCACGTGCTGCTGATTCTAGTGCATCTGAACCGTGGCAAGCGTTCTCATCAATTGAAGCAGCGTAATCAGCGCGCAAAGTACCGGCTAATGCTTCAGCTGGGTTAGTAGCACCCATGATTTCACGATTTTTCAAGACAGCATTTTCACCTTCTAACACTTGGACCATAACTGGGCCAGATGTCATAAAGGAAACTAAAGCAGCAAAAAAAGGACGTTCGCTATGCTCTGCGTAAAACCCTTGTGCTTGCTCTTTGCTCAAATGTATCATTTTTGAAGCTACTAATCTAAGACCAGCAGACTCAAAACGATTGTAAATAGCACCGATGACATTTTTAGCAACTGCATCAGGTTTAATAATAGAAAAAGTACGCTCTAAGGCCATTCTCTTAACTCCAGTGTTTGTAATATTTTGTCCTAATATTTAGTATTTTTAGTACTCTATTGCTAGCGCTAAAAGACAGGTAAAAAGGACGGATAAAATTTCGCGCATATTGTATGCAATTAGGCAGCAAATACCTAGTATAGATTGCATATTATTCCATTATCCCTAAAATCATAGTTGGCATATTTTAGAGACGAGGTAACCTTGATTAAATTTTTAGTGCTAATTCCCGTTGTGTTGTGTTTGATCTGGTTTATGTATTTAAAAAGTAAAGCTTATAGCTTAGGTGAAGGCAAACAGGGCTTTATTTATATTTTTATTTTTTGTGCCGTGATTGCAGCATTTTACAGCACTTTGTTATGGACCACTGGGGGATACTAAGAGGGATACTAAGAAAGATACTTAAATAGCTGTTTATGTAAGCTAAACGAATAGTATGGATGACATGGAAACCGATGTAGTAAAAAAGAGCGACAAGCGCTCTTTTTTACTATTCGACTAGACTCTCACTAGAATTTCAGTAGATATCACGCAAATTATTGATAAATTTCAATATCTGCCTGCGCTTTTAAAGATTCAATTACAGCCCCATATACTATTTGGGATTTACTCGACGCTAATCGACTTTGTAATGACGTTAATTGCTGAGCATTTGCCTCTGCAGCTACGTTAACTTGGGATAATTGCACCAAACTTATATCCCCAGTGACTAAATCAACAACACTGGTATCTGTAGCAGATAACTTAAATAATGCATCCACAATATTTTGAGACAAAGTCGCATCGTTACGAGTAACAGCTTGCTTTTCTTGCCAATTAAGCTCGAGTGTGGCTAATTTTTCAGTTACGTCTGTGTTGTCAGACAAAGCGGTTTTCACATCGAAAGCCCAGTCTCTAGCAGCGCGTTGCGTCGCTTGAGCAGACAAAATTTGTTGAATATCTTGCTCAACTTCTTCTATTTTCTTAGTTCGCTCGGGCTCATGCTCAGCTACTCTTACAACTATTATGTGGTTACTACCAAGCTCTAATACTTTACTATTTACTGCATCTTCAATTAACTCAAAGCTGAAAGCACTGGCTAGTATGTTAGGATCGGATACCGCCTGTGGTGGCTCAGTTCGGCTAAACAGCTCAGTGGTTGTTATCACTTTACCAGCAACATCTGCAACTTCGATAAGATCATCAGGCATTTCAAAGGCCACTTCTGCGATCCTCTGGCTAATCTCATAGAAACGGTCTTCTGCTTTAAACGTTTTCACTTTAATGCTTATTTCTTGTTTTACGTTTTCAAAAGCATTAACTTGCTCTGGCCTAGTATCAGTTAGTTTAATAATGTGATATCCGAATTCACTTTTAATGACACCACTTACATCGCCTTTATTAGCTAGCATAAAAGCTGCATCTTCAAATGCAGGGTCCATGATACCTCTGCCGAACCAGCCTAAATCACCACCGTTCTCGGCACTAAACGTGTCACTTGAAAATGTCTTAGCTAATTCAGAAAAGTCTTCACCAGCTTGTACCTTAGTCAGCACTTGTGCAGCCTTTGCCATAATTGTATCGTCTTGCCCTTCACTTTCGAACAAAATATGAGCTACTTCACGCTCTTCATCAGTACTATAATCGGTAAGATTCTGCTGATAATATTCAAATATCTCGTCCTCACTGATGTTAATATTAGGTAATAAGTCCTGTAATGTGAGTTCAACGTAGGACAAACGCACCTTTTGCTGTGTATCAAACTGACTAATATTACTTTGATAGTAAGCTAAAACTTCATCGTCAGTGATGTCAACTTGTGCGACAAATTTTGCTGCAGGAACATTTAAATAATGAACATCACGTGTCTGCTGCTGCATGATGAACGCTGTTTTTGCTTCACTTGTTAACGCAAATTCGGTTCCCATTAACGATTGAGAAAGCTGTCTGCGCACCATGTCAACTCGCATGTAATCTCTAAAATTATTAGTTTGAAAACCAGCTTGACGCAAAATAGCCAGATAACGATCGTTGTCAAATTTACCATCTACTTGAAATTCTTGCATGGCAACAATCGCTAACTTAATTTGCTGATCACTGACCCTCAAGCCTAGATCTTGAGCCGCCTGGTCTAGGAGCTTTTCACTGATAAGTCGGTCTAAGATACCTTGGCGGAAGTTTTGTAAGTATGCGCTATCGCTTGCTAAAGCAGCGAAGGCTTCGCCAAACTGAGATTCCATACGCGAGCGTTCGTTTTGATAAGCGCGCTCCAAATCGTCGAGACCTATCTCATCACCATTTACGACAGCAGCAGCACCCGACGCAGATGAGTTGATATAACTCCCCACTCCTGCAAATACAAAACTTAAAATAACTAATGCTAAGACACCCATAGCCCAAGGGCCTTGTGATCCTTCTCTAATTCTTTCCAACATACTAAATTCCAAACTCCAAATGAGCTGTTATTGATAAATACTAAGACTAGCTAATTAAGGCTGTCTTAGTCGCAAGCAAACAAGATTATATACCAACCGAGTTTATTTATTAATAATTGTTCGCAGTGAACTAAAAAATATCTGGCTAGCTTTAATTAAGGTTAAAACGGAACCAACACAAGCGGCACAAAAAAAAAGGCGATGATTAAATCATCGCCTTTTGAAATAAATAAGTTGACTGACTAGTTACAAGCGTCTTTTAATGCTTTACCGGCTTTAAACGAAGGTACTTTAGCCGCTGAAATCTGAATAGTCTCACCTGTTTGAGGGTTACGGCCACTGCGTGCTGCACGGTCGCGTACCGAAAATGTACCGAAACCAACTAGTGCAACTTGGTCTCCATCTTTTAGTGCCGTAGTTACAGCGCCAGTTAATGCATCTAATGCACGACCTGCTGCTGCTTTAGAAATATCTGCACTTGCAGCGATGGTATCAATAAGTTCTGACTTATTCACAATATGAACCCCTTAAATTGTTATTATATTTGCGGCCTGCACTGTACAGAACCAAACATTTCTTTAAACCTGAAACTAAGCTCCAAGCTCTATTTATATTATCTTAAACTTTCTATAAATCGCTTCAATCCCTTTCGCGGCGAGGCCTTAAGCAAATCTGATTTAAAGGCTACCATAACTATTTATTTAGTGAAGCCCTTAAATCGAAAAATAATCAAAAAAACTCAGCATTCTGCTTATTTTTTAGACTTTTTCACCTCGACTGGTCTAAATTTCTCTGGGTGTTCTGCTAATGCCAAGGCCAAGACTTCATCAATCCACTGCACAGGGTGGATGTTTAGATCTCGTTTTACGTTATCTGGGATCTCTTCTAAATCACGTTCATTGTCTTTGGGAATAATAACCGTTTTGATCCCACCACGATGAGCAGCTAGTAACTTTTCCTTCAAACCACCAATCGGCAGTACTTCCCCTCTAAGGGTAATTTCACCCGTCATAGCAACATCACATTTAACAGGGTTACCTGTCAAAGTAGAAACTAATGCGGTGCACATAGCGATACCTGCGCTAGGACCATCTTTGGGTGTTGCACCTTCAGGTACATGTACGTGTATATCACGTTTTTCGTGGAAGTCATTGTTGATACGTAATTTATCTGCCCGGCTACGCACTACTGTCATCGCAGTTTGAATAGACTCTCGCATCACATCACCAAGAGACCCGGTGAACGTTGTCTTACCTTTACCTACAACAGACGTAGTTTCTATAGTCAGTAAATCGCCACCCACTTGTGTCCAAGCAAGTCCAGTTACTTGTCCTACTTGGTTAGATTTGTCAGCTTTTCCGTAGTCGTAACGCTGCACACCTAAATATTCATTCAAATTATCTTGGTTAACAAGTACTTCAGTTATGTCTTTTCCTAGCAAAATATTCTTAACTGCTTTACGACAGATCTTAGAAATTTCTCTCTCTAAACTTCTAACTCCTGCTTCACGCGTGTAATAGCGAATGATCCCAATGATGGCGCTCTCGTCAATAATGAGCTCACCCTTTTTAAGGCCATTACGAGTTATCTGTTTGTCTAGTAAATGTTGAGTTGCAATGTTCAATTTTTCATCTTCGGTATATCCCGATAGATGTATCACTTCCATACGGTCCAATAAAGGCCCAGGGATATTCATAGTGTTAGAAGTCGCCACGAACATTACATCTGATAAATCGTAATCAACTTCTAAGTAGTGGTCACTAAATTTGTTATTTTGCTCTGGATCCAGCACCTCCAACAATGCAGAAGATGGATCACCACGCATATCTGATGACATTTTGTCTATTTCATCTAACAAGAACAGTGGATTTTTCACCCCTACCTTGGCCATTTTCTGTACCATTTTGCCTGGCATAGAGCCTATATAAGTACGACGGTGGCCTCTGATCTCGGCTTCATCGCGTACCCCCCCTAATGCCATACGCACATATTTTCTGCCCGTAGCTCTAGCAATAGACTGGCCTAAAGATGTTTTACCTACTCCGGGTGGTCCTACTAAGCAAAGGATTGGTCCTTTAAGCTTTTTAACTCGCTGCTGTACCGCTAAATACTCGATAATTCGTTCTTTAACTTTGTCTAAACCGTAATGGTCGTCATCTAATATCTTATCTGCAGCCGCTAAGTCTTTTTTGACTACACTTCTTTTCGCCCAAGGTACGTTGGTTAACCATTCAATATAGCTACGTACGACGGTTGCTTCTGCTGACATGGGTGACATCATTTTTAGCTTAGCTAGTTCTGCCGTCGCCTTTTTCTGGGCTTCTTCTGACATTTTAGCGTCAGTGATTTTTTGCTTTAGAGTTTCAAACTCATCAGGGGCTTCGTCAAGTTCGCCTAGCTCTTTTTGAATGGCTTTCATTTGCTCATTCAAATAGTACTCTCGTTGGCTCTTTTCCATTTGCTTTTTAACACGAGTACGTATTTTTCTTTCTACCTGAAGCAAGTCAATTTCACTTTCCATCAGTGCCATCAAGTACTCTAAGCGTTCGGTAATACCGAACATCTCAAGTACCTTTTGTTTCTCTGATAACTTTAAAGGCATATGTGCTGCCATTGTGTCAGCTAATCGTGCAGCGTCTTCAATGCCGTTTAACGAGGTTAAAACTTCGGGTGGTATTTTTTTATTAAGTTTGACGTAGCCTTCAAACTGAGAAATGGCCGAACGAATTAGCACCTCTTGCTCTGATTCAGCTAGCTCTGTTTCTTCTGAACTAACAACGTCTGCAATGAAAAAGTCTTCAGTGTTGACGAACTTATCTATTTTACCACGCTGGTTGCCTTCAACTAATACCTTGACAGTACCGTCAGGTAACTTAAGCAGCTGCAAAATAGTGGCTATAGTACCGACAGTATATATATCGGTAACTTCTGGTTCATCGACGACGGCATCTTTTTGCGCCACTAAGAATATTTGTTTATCTTTTTCCATCGCTGCTTCTAGACAGCGAATAGATTTCTCTCGCCCAACAAACAATGGAATAACCATGTGTGGGTATACCACTACATCTCGTAATGCCAAAACAGGCATTTCAATGCGATCTTCTCGCTTTTTAGTCATACTTGGTCTCGTATTAAGTCAATTAACATTACATTCATGCGATGTATATGGGGTTGGGCGGTTAAAGTTCAAATGAAAACTCGAATAAAGCAGAATAAAATGTAATTAGCGTCTCGCTAAGTATTATATTTTTGCCATAAAAAAAGGCTCTTTCGAGCCTTTTTTATATTTATTCTGAAGCGACTTTTTTATCAACACCGCTGTCATAAATCAAGATTGGTTTTGATTCACCACGGATCACGGTTTCATCGATCACAACTTTACTGACATCTATCATCGATGGTAAGTCGTACATCGTATCAAGTAGTACGGCTTCGATTATGGAGCGCAATCCACGTGCCCCAGTCTTACGATACATCGCTTTTTTAGCAATAGCCTGCAAGGCATCTTCACGGAATTCAAGTTCCGCATTTTCCATTTCAAATAACGCTGAATATTGCTTAGTTAAAGAATTTTTTGGTTCACGTAAAATTTGAACCAATGCTTCCTCACTGAGCTCTTCAAGGCAAGTCAAGACAGGTAAGCGACCTATGAACTCTGGAATAAGACCATACTTGATTAAATCTTCAGGCTCTACTTTTTTAAGTAACTCACCTTCTTTGGATTTTTTGCTGGTACTTTTTATTTCCGAAGCAAAACCAATACCGGTCCCAACATTGGCGCGCTGTTCTATTACCTTATCCAAACCGGCAAATGCTCCGCCACAGATAAATAATATTTTTGAGGTGTCGACCTGTAAGAACTCCTGTTGCGGATGTTTTCTACCACCTTGAGGTGGGACAGAAGCAACAGTACCTTCAATTAGTTTCAGCAATGCTTGCTGAACACCTTCACCAGACACGTCTCTGGTAATCGAAGGGTTGTCTGATTTACGAGATATCTTATCTATCTCATCAATATAGACAATGCCACGCTGCGCTTTTTCAACGTCGTAGTCACATTTTTGCAACAGTTTCTGAATGATATTTTCGACATCTTCGCCTACATAGCCGGCTTCAGTTAACGTCGTTGCGTCAGCCATAGTGAATGGCACGTCTAACAGTCTTGCAAGTGTCTCGGCTAATAAGGTTTTACCACTCCCCGTTGGGCCCATAAGCAAAATATTACTTTTGCCTAATTCAACACCCTGATGCACATCACCGTTTCTTAAACGTTTGTAATGATTATAAACTGCAACAGAAAGCACTTTTTTTGCATGCTCTTGTCCAATCACGTAATCGTCAAGATGAGCGTGTATTTCTTTTGGCGTTGGTAAATCGTCTTGTTTCTTCTTGGGTGCAATTTCTTTTATTTCTTCGCGGATAATGTCGTTGCATAAGTCGACGCATTCATCACAAATAAAAACTGACGGGCCAGCAATGAGTTTTCTTACTTCATGCTGGCTTTTCCCACAGAACGAACAATATAAGAGTTTTTCGCCATCGCTGCTTTTTTTATCACTCATTTACAATCTTTTCCTATATCAAACTGACTCTACCTAAAGAGAGTTTAATTACTGGTTGAATGTAGTCTACTCTTAGGCTTATCACAGAGTCACTTTATTACTTATCGCTTTTAGTATCAGCCTGGTTGGTATCGGGTCTGCTCGATAATACTTGGTCAACCAAACCATACTCCACAGCGTCAATGGCACTTAGGAAATTATCTCTGTCGGTATCCTGAGCTACCTTCTCATATTTTTGACCTGTATGTTGTGCCATCAAGCGATTCATTTTTTCTTTGATCGACAGTATTTCTTTAGCATGAATTTCGAAATCAGATGCTTGACCTTGAAAACCACCTAAAGGCTGATGGATCATGACGCGAGAGTTAGGTAGACAATAACGTTTACCCTTTTCGCCTGCAGATAACAAAAACGCGCCCATACTGGCAGCTTGACCAATACACACTGTACTAACGTTAGGTTTAATAAAATTCATGGTGTCGTAAATAGCCATGCCCGCTGTAACTGAACCACCCGGAGAATTAATATATAAAAATATATCTTTCTCTGGATTTTCAGCTTCTAAAAATAACATCTGAGCGACAATAAGATTAGCCATGTGGTCTTCAACTTGACCGACTAGGAAAATAACATTCTCTTTTAACAAACGAGAATATATGTCGTATGAACGTTCACCTTTGGCAGTTTGCTCAACAACCATCGGAACTAACGCATTTGTAGGATCAAAAGGTGTATTCATCATAATTTAAATTTCTTCACAAATAAAAATGCTCGGTAGTTACCGAGCATTTAAGCAGTTGCAGACTAGATAAGTCAATTAACAATGGGCAAATTATGCCTGTTTGTTCATGATCTCATCAAAAGATTTCTTAACTTCTTTAACTTTGGCTTGTTCAAGCAATAATTCAACTGCTTGTTCTTCCATAGCAACATTGTTCATTTGTTGCATTAATTCATCGTTTGTTTTGTAGTACTCGATCACTTCCTTCGGATCTTCATAAGCGGATGCAGCTGTTTCAATCAACGCATCTACTTTAGCGGTATCTACTTTCAGTTCGTTGATTTTGATGACTTCACCTAACAACAAACCAATACTCACACGTTTACGAGCGTTTTCTTCAAACAGATCAGCTGGAAGCTCTGGCATATTGTCAACATTACCGCCTTGTTGCTGGCTAAAACGTTGTTTTGCCTGCTCGCGTAAAGCATCGATTTCTTGATCAACTAAGGCTTTTGGCAAGTCGATTTGATTTTTTTCAAGTAAGCCAGCGATAACTTGTTCTTTTACTGATGCTTTTAAAGTTTGGTCTAATTCGCGTTGCATGTTTTTACGCACTTCTGCGTGCAGTGCTTCAATGTCACCGTCTTCGATGCCAAAAAGTTTTGCAAACTCTTCATCTACTTTTGGTAAGTCTAATTGCTCAACTTTTTTGATTGAGATTGTAAATTGTGCAACTTTACCTTTTAACTTTTCAGCGTGGTAATCGTCTGGGAAAGTGACATCAGCGACGACCTCGTCACCAGTTTTATTTCCAACGATTGGCTTTTCAAAGCCAGGGATCATGCGATCTTTACCCATTTCAAGAGCGAAATCTTCAGCCTTACCACCGTCAAACTCTTCACCATCAATAGTACCGATAAAATCTATAGTGACCTTATCGTCTTTCTTAGCTTTGCGTTTGACTTCTTTGTAGTTGGCATGTTGCTTACGCAATGTGTCAATCATGTTACTTAAGTCTTTATCAGTGATGTCTACTGCTGGTTTTTCAACATTAATTTTATCGACATCTTTTACTGCTACTTCTGGATATACTTCAAAAGCGGCAATGAACTCTAAATCTTTACCGTCTTCGTCAGTTTTCATTTCGAAGCTAGGCATACCTGCAGGAGTAATTTTTTCCTGAGTAATAGCTTCATAAAAATTGCGCTGCATCACTTCACCAGCAATCTCTTGGCGTACGGCTTGTCCATAACGCTTTTTGATAACGTTTACAGGCACCTTACCAGGGCGAAAACCATTAATTCTTTGGGTTTTGGCTAATTGCTGTAAGCGAGACTTAACTGCTGAATCAATTGACTCAGCAGGAACGGTAATAGTAAGACGGCGTTCTAGGCCTTTGTTCGTCTCAACGGAAACTTGCATTCTGATACCTCAATTGTGCGCATACTTGCGCTTGTAAATGATGACTAATCGGCTTTTATCGGCGCAAAATAATTATTCTCACGGATACATTTAATTGCTTCCGAATATCCTGACCAAAGAAAATGTTCTTCTTTCTAGACATGATAGCCTGATAAAAAGACGCGGTAGTATAGCGATAGCGATAACGCAAGTCGAGGGTAAAATAATCTGCCTTAGAATGGTCTTACCGCTGAAGGCTCTCGGTAGTCAACTATAGCCAACAAGTTTTAATCCAACACGCTAATAGCTTGACGTTGCCTAAGGGGCTTGCAGCGTTATATTTAAAAGCATATTTAGAATCACATTGAAAGTTATATTTAAAAGTAAATCCATTAGAATAATTGACGAAGCATTTGTCATTATTACCACAGGTAAGTACTTTTCAAAGAATAGGTGGGTACGCAAGGTGGATAAATTTTGACTTGATTTGACTTAATATATTGATATGTTAAGCGGTGTAGTAACTAGAATATGGTCGGTGAGACAGGATTCGAACCTGCGACCCCTTGGACCCAAACCAAGTGCGCTACCAAGCTGCGCTACTCACCGACTTAACTCTAAAAACTTTTCCTAGCAACGTGAGACTGAAGAAGACAACTTAATGCACTTATCCAAAGACCTCGTTTCACTAGGTTGCAGTGTTTAATTTTTTAAAAATATCACTTGGAATCAAATGACATAAATATGGTGCGGAAGGAGAGACTCGAACTCTCACACCTTACGGCACTGGAACCTAAATCCAGCGTGTCTACCAATTCCACCACTCCCGCGAGTGGGGTGGGCGACGGGGCTCGAACCCGCGACAACCGGAATCACAATCCGGGGCTCTACCAACTGAGCTACGCTCACCACAATAAACTGCAGTACATTTAAACTTCTTAACTTTTCTGTTTTATCGCTCTTTCAATCTCATCATCCTCTCGCTCGCATGGTGCGCCCGACAGGATTCGAACCTGTGACCCACGGCTTAGAAAGCCGTTGCTCTATCCGGCTGAGCTACAGGCGCTACACGAATCAGAAGTAACAATTGAAAAATGGTCGGTGAGACAGGATTCGAACCTGCGACCCCTTGGACCCAAACCAAGTGCGCTACCAAGCTGCGCTACTCACCGACTTATCCCCAGCTTTTTCTCTACAAAGCTAAGAGGAGGCGCATAGTACAGAGTTGGTATATGCTCGTCAAACACTTTTTCAATCAAATCTTTTGATTGCTTGTTTTTAATCCTAGATGGGTGTTTTTTATCAAATTCGCTCATAAAAATAGTACTACTAAGCTATATTATTTTAATAACGAGTGGTCCTTAGGAAGTTTGTTTTTCAACCACACTGCTAGCTTATGTTTCATACTTAACAAGTCTTCACTGCCAGCAGGTAATGGTGTTATTAATTTATCGTTCGCTAACAAACGATAAATACACTCAATTTTCTCTTTTGCGGAGTCTGTTGCAGAAAAAGTATTGTAGCCTCTATTTTTAGCATAGGCTTCGCCGACTACTAACGCTTTTTTCAGTAATTGACTTTCATTTGGAATTTTTTTCATTACATCTCACATTTATTAATGATTATCATAAGTCCAGCGGCCGTTCTTTTTAGGAGTAAAACCTATGGTGGTTAAATAGTTTTCATGTTCAATACTATCTGCTAGAGCAATAATTTGTCCATAACCACATATTTTAGTCAATTGTTGTCCATGACCTATAGTAAAATGTCCCAATCTGCAGTCCCGATAGGCTGGAATAACAAAATCAAAATCTACAATAAAGACATCTTCACTTTCCTCAAAACCCGATAGCATACCAACCACTTCTGTACGCTCAGTTAAAAAAAAGTATTTTCTAGCGGGCACTGCTGAGACTTTCATAAAACGGGGGAATAAACGTTTTATGTCTGGTTGATGGTACTCTAAAAAAAAGTCTACATAATTTGAGGGGCGAGACACCTGAAGTATGGAAAATTGATTTTCCACATTCAGCAATAACCTTGTCAAAAAAAATATATTAGTTAGAGCGATCACCCCATTCAGTAGTGCTACAGGGTAAGCACTGATGATAATGCCATAGACACAAAAACAAGATGCGCCAAACAAATTATACCAACGCAGTTTAATGATTGAACTTCTGGTTAAAGAAAATGCAATTATTAACGAAGCACAATACCCAAAAATTTCTACACCTGATAATTCCAAAGCGTATTCCTATATACTTACAATAATGCGCCACGTTATATCATTAACAATACGAAATGGCTTAAGAATTATGATTGAATCTAGTAATTTAAGTACATCCTAATTGCGAAAAACCCTAACGGTATGTGACAATACGTGCATAGAATATTTCGTTTTAGGTTACTTATGCCAGCACAAAAAATTGATGGTGTTTTAATTGCCAAACACATAAGGCAACACGTTGCTTCCCAAGTTGAAGCCATCACTTCATCAGGTCGAAGAGCGCCAGGTTTAGCTGTTGTTTTAGTGGGTAGCGATTCTGCTTCACAAGTTTATGTTAATAAAAAGCGTAAAGCATGTGAAGAAGTAGGGTTTGTTTCTAAGTCTTTTGACTTACCGGCGACAACGTCTCAACAATCACTGTTAAATATTATTGACCAATTAAATATTGATGATGAGATTGATGGCATATTGGTACAGCTTCCTCTTCCTGCTGGCCTAAATAAAGAACAGGTATTAGAGCGTATTGATCCACAAAAAGATGTAGATGGCTTTCATCCTTACAATATAGGCAGACTCGCTCAACGCATCCCTGCTTTAAGACCATGTACACCTAAAGGTATAATGAGTCTTGTTGAGTCGACTAAACGCCCTATCAAAGGCCTAGATGCAGTGATAGTGGGTGCATCTAATATTGTTGGTCGTCCGATGTTCATGGAGCTACTTCTTGCCGGTTGTACCGTTACCAGTTGTCATAAATTCACTCAAGATTTGAAAACACACGTGCAACGAGCTGATTTACTCGTAGTAGCAGTAGGTAAATCAAACTTTATTCCAGGTGAATGGATAAAACCTGGTTCCATTGTTATCGATGTAGGTATCAATCGAAATCAAGATGGTAGTTTAGGTGGAGACATCGAATACGCAAGCGCTTCTCAAAAAGCGGGATGGATCACACCTGTTCCAGGTGGAGTTGGCCCGATGACAGTTGCTAGCCTAATTGAAAACACTCTGGAAGCTTATGTGAAGTACCATTCGTAAAGATGAATATATCTGCTCCAATAAATGATGATACGGTCAAGATAGCCGTCAAGTCTTGGATAAATAAAGTAATTGTAGGACTGAACTTTTGTCCTTTCGCTAAAAAAGAAATAGAACGCGATACTGTGCGTTATGCCATTTATCCCTCAACCCAGACCAATGACGCACTGGGCCACTTACTTGAAGAGTTTGCGTTACTCGACAACCAACTGGATATTCAAACAACACTACTTGTTTTTCCATTAGGCTTTGATGACTTTGAAAAATATCTGGATATGCTTGAGTTAGCTAATTCTCTTGTTGCTCAGGGAGGGTACGGCGGTGTTTATCAACTCGCTAGTTTTCACCCCAATTACTGTTTCGATGGTGAGGACGAAAATGACCCAGCTAATTACACTAATCGCTCACCCTACCCTATCCTACATATACTCAGGGAAAGCAGTGTAGAAGCCGCATTAAAACGTTATCCCCAGCCCGAAAGTATACCTGAAAATAATATTGCCAAAGCAAGACAGCTGGGAGCAGAATTTTTGCAGGGTCTGTTGAGATAATCAAAAGCCACCCATCAAATTTTGCTTAATCAAGCAATGTGCTTTCTTCAGCACTTTAAGGCATGTTCTATGTGTTGCTCAATATGTTAGTTTGTGACGTTTTGCTTTGTTGTGAAATCGTTCAATATTCTTACATGCCTATGTATCTCACTCAAAGCACTTAACTAAGTCAGGCAGGCGTGACACTTGAAAGGATTATTTATATCACTTTTGGGATGGCTGCAGTCGAAGACTTAGAAATAATAAAAAGTTTTACTATCTCAACTTTGTGCTATCTGAGATGGCTGCATAGGCACGTTCAATAATTTTCAGTATCCATCCGTTTAACCTGTAAAAGTTGTTCTTCAACAAGAATATTACTACTACACCATGGGCTATTTTTACAAGCTACAGGTTATTAGCTTGGCATAGCCACTAATTTACCTTATTGTCAGGGCATGGAAAAAATTAACTCGTCACTTTTTATCGCACCCTTCCAGCAGCCTAGCAGTTATTCTATATTCAAACGAATAGCAAACTTAGTGCTAGCTATTATAGGTTGCGTTGCCTGTATCAACCTTTGGCTTATTAGCTCTGAATCATCCCTAAACTGGCACTCTAAACAAGCAGATCAGTTGGGGGTTAGTCTATCTTCTTTGTCTAGCAATATATTGGTCAGTTCACTATTGGAAAACGATGTGGATAGGTTAAGTCAACAGCTTAGTTTTATTGCGGCAGATCCACATGTTGCTGGTGTAACGTTATTCGATAACAAGGGAAGAGTGTTATCTGATAACGTCTCCACCTTATCAGTCGTTGACGCTTACAAAGCGAACGCTATATCGCCCCTAGTGTTTGTACAAAACATCACACATGATCAACAAATAATAGGTTATTTGAGTATTATACTCAAAGAAAAGAAAGTGATGACTTACCACAGTGAGTATCAAAAACAGCTTAACCAACAGGTACAAATGTTAATGATATTGGCGGCTATTGCGGGCATATTAATTACCCGCGCATTTTATAAAGTCAGGTATAGACAACTCATTCGCTCGTCTAAACAGTAAAGAGTAGCTTAGTAACTGCTTAAAAATTTACTAAACTGCTCTTCACGCTGTGCAAGCATGCGTGAAGTATCTGTTGTTTAGTTTCATTACGCAGTGTTAGTAAGCTTGTAAGTATTTCAGGCAAGTATTCAGGACTATTTCTTTTTCCTTGCCTGCCCATCAGTGGCATATCTGGCGCATCTGTTTCTAAAACTAAACAACTAAGGGGTAATTGGGCGATTGTTTTTCGCGTTTTATTAGCTCGAGAATAGGTAATGCCACCGCCAACTCCAATTTTGAATCCTAAATCAAGATATGTATGTGCTTCTTGTAAACTCCCAGAAAAAGCATGCACTATACCGCCTTGGGCAAATTTATTCATTTTAAGTATACGTATCAGTTGGTTATGTGAATTTCTATGGTGCAAAATAACTGGCAATAGGTGTTCTTTAGCTATCGTCAACTGCTGTTCGAAGACTTGTACCTGCAGCTTCCAGTCGACATCAATATGGCTATCAAGACCAATCTCACCTAGAGCAAGTACTTTACTCTTATATTGATTTAACAGATTGTTTAGCTGCACTAGATGGGCTGGTTCAAAGTGAGTTAGAAAGTAAGGGTGCAGACCTAGAGCAAACCTGAGTTGAGGGTGCAAATCACATAATTCAATTTGCCTTTGCCACTGGCTAGCCTGCGTGCCTGGAACGACTATGGTGTCTACCGTCAGCTTTTTACAGCGACTCAATACCTCAACTCGGTCGTGATCAAAACAACTAAAATCGAGGTGGCAGTGACTATCTATCAATACGATCTAACTCAATAGTTAAGGCATTAACCGTTGTGTTTGCCAATTGCCTGCAGGTGTTTTTGTGTAGACAAAACGATCGTGAAGCCGATGCTCCCCTCCTTGCCAAAACTCAATTTGATGAGCGACGATTCGGTATCCTCCCCAAAATGAAGGCAATGGAACTTCGTCTTTAGCAAACTTAGCTGTTGCTTCAGAAAATTTCTGAAGCAGTAATTGTTTACTATCGATAGGGCGACTTTGTGCTGATGCCCAAGCAGCAATCTGGCTAGGTTTAGGCCGTGACATAAAATATTTAGCCACTTCTGATGTGCTTAGAGGTTGCGCAATACCTAACACTTTGACTTGGCGGTCGAGCATCGTCCAAGGAAAGTGCAGCGAAATTTTACTATTATGGCTTAAATCTTGGGCTTTTTTGCTGCCTGTATTTGTATAAAAAACGAAACCTGTTTCATCAAAGTCTTTTAATAACACTATACGCTGAGAAGGCTGACCTTCTTCATCAACCGTCGCTACAGTCATAGCGGTTGGATCTGCTAAGTTTGCATCGACGACATTTTGTAACCAACGCTCAAAAAGTGCGAAAGGTTCGGGGGTTAAGTCATCAACGTCTAACCCTGCTAAAGTATAATCTCGGCGAATATCACTGATTGAACGCATGTTTACCTCTTGTTGATTAATGATAAATATTAATTGTCTAAACCATAGCCTAAGCTGCGCAATGCCCTTTCGTCATCTGCCCAGCCTGATTTCACTTTTACCCATAGCTCTAAGTAGACTTTTGCATCAAATAGTACTTCCATATCTTTTCGTGCCTCCATGCCAATAGTTTTAAGGCGTTGTCCACCTTTACCAATAACCATACTTTTCTGAGTATCGCGTTCAACTAAGATCAGACCGTTTATACGATAAATTCCATTTTCGGCAAGTAGGAATTGCTCGATTTCTACGGTAATAGAATAAGGTAACTCGTCACCAGTAAAGCGCATCAGCTTTTCGCGAACAATCTCAGATGCCATAAAACGGCTTGAACGATCAGTAATATAGTCTTCTGGAAAATAGAATTCACTTTCAGGTAATGTAGATAAAACTAGAGCACGTAACTCGTCAACATTTTTACCTGTTTTAGCTGAAGTAGGCATAATTTGCTGGAAACTATGTTGCTCACCCAGCCATTTAAGATGGGGTAGCATGGTTTCTTTATCTTTTACATTGTCTGATTTATTTACAATCAACCAGCACGGCGATCCAGACTGTTGGATTTTAGTTAATACCATTTGGTCATCATCAGTCCACTTGGTACCTTCTACCAAAAACAGCACTAAGCCCACATCAGCGATTGAGCTGGATGCAGCACGATTCATAAAACGGTTTATGGCACGTTTTTCTTCAATGTGTAATCCGGGTGTATCCACATAAACTGCTTGACGCTCATCTACAGTATCAATTCCCATTATTCTATGGCGAGTAGTTTGTGGTTTGCGTGAAGTAATACTGACCTTTTGACCCAGTAACTTATTTAGCAAGGTCGACTTACCCACGTTTGGCCTTCCAACAATGGCGATCATTCCACAATAAGTGTTAGTTGGCGCTTTTTCATTAGACTGGTTATCTATCATTAATTAATTTCTCAAATGCTTGTTTTGCGGCCTTTTGTTCAGCCCTGCGTCGGCTATTACCTTTGCCTACTACTGCTTTTTTTAAGCCCTCTACATTACACTCGACATAAAAAGTCTGATCATGGGATTTACCTTTTATCTCAGTGACTTCGTATAGGGGTAAAGGGTGTTTATTGGACTGCAAATATTCTTGTAAGCGAGTTTTATCGTCTTTAGAAACCGCTTCTGGATCTAAAGCTTTTATCCTTGGTGCGAACCAACCTAAGACTAAGGCTTCACATTTATCCATCCCAGCTTCTAGGTATATAGCACCAATAATGGCCTCTACTGCATCAGCTAGTATCGAGTCTCGGCGAAACCCTCCACTTTTAAGCTCGCCCGGGCCAAGTAGTAGTAACTCACCCAACTCAAATTCTCTGGCTACCTCAGCCAAAGTATCTCCTTTAACCAAACTTGAGCGCATCCGAGTGAGCTTACCTTCTGGCTGTTTGGGAAAACGTTGATATAAAACTTTCGCGATGACCATTCCCAATATAGCATCACCTAAAAATTCCAGACGCTCGTTATGCTGTTTATTAGCACTTCTGTGAGTCAATGCTTCGACTATATTAGCTTCAAAGGCAAAGGTGTAACCCAAGCGTTTGTATAAAGGTAAGTATGGGTTAACAAGTAACATTTATTTTATACTACCCACACGTTCAAACCTCACTCCTGTTGGGATCCACTCAGGTACCCAGCTACTAGGGACACGATCGAATTCAAAGCTAATCCAAATTGCTACCGCTTTACCTACTAAATTTGCTTCCGGTACAAATCCCCAATATCTACCGTCTTCACTATTATCTCGATTGTCACCCATCACAAAATACTGTCCTTCAGGTACAATCCATTCATCTGACTGAGTGCCTGGCTGCGAATAATAACGACTGGAGCTGGCTCTACCTTGAGTACGATATATCTGGTGACTGACAGCGCCCAACTGTTCGGTATATTTTTCTAAAGGTGCAAACTGTTGATAGGCTTCTCCTTTACTCTCAAATTTTAAATCTACGCTTTGAAATGGAACACAATTTTCAGCAGTATTACATACAGGTTTAATCTGAAGTTGCTTATTTCGATATATAACCGTATCACCCGGTAAACCCACTACGCGTTTAATATAATCTAGGTTGGGTGCAGGTGGAAACTTGAACACTACCACATCGCCCCGTTCAGGCTTACCGAGTTCAAAGAATTTATTGCGCATGACTGGGTCTTTAAGACCATAGGTAAACTTTTCAACAAGAATAAAGTCCCCTACTAATAATGTGGGCATCATTGAACCAGATGGGATTTGAAATGGTTCATACAAAAATGAACGCAGCACCATAACAAAAGCGATAACAGGGAAGATCTGTTGAGCTGTATCGACTAACCAAGGTAATTGAGCATCCTGCTCTAAGGTGGACGTTGCGCTGTTAGGATCAGCCGCAATTGCCATGCGTTCGCGACGATTAGAAGCAAACATCAAACTATCGAGTAACCATATCAGACCTGAGGCAACGGTCAGAGCCACTAAAAAAATTGAAAAGTAGTTTGCCATTTATTTACCCACCTTTAGCAGAGCTAAAAATGCTTCTTGGGGTAACTCTACGTTTCCTACTGACTTCATACGTTTCTTACCATCCTTTTGTTTTTGTAAAAGCTTTTTCTTACGGCTGATATCACCGCCGTAACACTTAGCGATAACATTTTTACGTAGTTGTTTAATCGTACTGCGAGCAACAATTTGATTACCAATCGCTGCTTGAATAGCGATATCGAACATTTGTCTAGGGATAAGCTCACGCAGTTTTTCAACCAACTGTCGGCCGCGAGTCACCGCGTGGTCTTTGTGAGTAATCATAGCAAGTGCATCGACGCGTTCGCCATTGATCAAAATATCTAGGCGTGACATTTCTGCCAGCTGAAAACGTTTGAAATTATAATCTAAAGAAGCAAAACCTCGGCTAGTCGATTTTAATTTATCAAAAAAGTCCATTACTACTTCAGCCATAGGTAAATCGTAGCTTACAGCGACTTGTTTACCATGATAAGTCATACTGGTTTGCATACCTCGCTTTTCTACGCACAACGTAATAACGTTACCTAAAAATTGTTGCGGCACTAAAATATGTGCTTCAACTATAGGTTCATGCATTTCTTCAATATCGTTGACCGCTGGTAATTTTGAAGGGTTATCAACATAAATGGTTTCGCCGTCTTTAGTAACGACTTCATATACCACTGTAGGTGCTGTTGTAATCAAATCAAGACCGTATTCACGTTCTAAACGTTCTTGAACAATTTCCATATGTAACATACCTAGAAAGCCGATTCGAAACCCGAAACCTAACGCAGATGAACTTTCAGGTTCAAAAAACAAAGATGCATCGTTCAGGCTTAATTTTGCTAGAGCATCACGAAAATCTTCATAGTCATCAGAACTGATAGGAAATAGACCCGCATAGACTTGAGGCTTAACCTTTTTAAAACCTGGAAGCGCTTCGGTAGCAGGCTGTTTAGCTAACGTTATTGTGTCTCCTACCGGGGCTCCGTTAATTTCTTTTATCCCGGCAATAACAAATCCTACTTCACCCGCTCGTAATACCCCTGTATCTTTCGGTTTAGGTGTAAAAACACCCACTTTATCCGCTTGATGAACTCCACCAGTCGTCATTATTTTTATCTTGTCATTCTTACGTAGTTCACCTTGCATAATTCGTACAAGAGATACAACGCCTTGATAATTGTCAAACCAAGAGTCAACAATCAATGCTTTTAACGGTGCATCGATATCACCTTCAGGCGGTGGTATTTGGCGTACAATAACTTCTAATACATCTTCAATACCAATACCTGTTTTAGCAGAGCAGCGCACTGCATCGATGGCGTCGATACCTACTATGTCTTCTATTTCTTCTGCCACACGGTCGGGTTCAGCTTGAGGTAAATCAATTTTGTTGATAATTGGCACCACTTCCATGTTCAAATCAATGGCGGTGTAACAATTTGCTAATGTTTGCGCTTCGACTCCTTGGCCTGCATCAACGACTAATAAAGCACCTTCACAGGCAGCAAGAGAGCGTGATACTTCATAAGTAAAATCTACATGTCCAGGCGTATCAATGAAATTTAACTGGTAAGTCTCGCCATCCTTTGCGGTGTAGTTTAAGGTCACACTTTGTGCCTTAATAGTGATACCCCGTTCTTTTTCAATATCCATTGAGTCTAGGACTTGCTCAGACATTTCTCTGCTGCTTAGTCCTCCGCAATGTTGAATAAGGCGGTCTGAAAGAGTCGATTTACCGTGGTCTATATGGGCAATAATTGAGAAGTTACGTATGTGCTTGTGTTGCATAGAGTTTTTGAAAATTACCAAGTGGTTTTGTTTCCAAGCAACTAGTTAAACAAAAGAGAGCCGCTAGAGTATGGGACAAAAATTAGATATGTATTAATTTTACAGTTTTATCAATCACTTTGCGACATAACTGGAGCATTGTTTGTTGGTTTTTATTAGAGACGGATAGAGCTTACAGCTGTTTGACTTGGATATTGTCTATTTCTAAAGGAAAAACCTTAAGAATACGGGGATGGAATTCGCCTTGATCGGTACGGCTCAAAAAGCGGCGTACAAATCTAAATGTGATGTAGGTGTTGAAAGCTGAGAACAGTATCAGCCAGCCTTCCGCTACTAATCCGACTAGCGGTAACATTGATTGTCCAATAACTGCAGACAAAACGAGAGCAAGTAATGGTAAGCAATAAACAATTGCGGAAGCTTTAAGTAAGTTTTCCTCGGGGATTCCCAAGCTCACTTTTTGGCCTACTTCAACAAGTTCATCAAAGCGAAAGCGTAGCGTTTCTCGCTTGCTAGCAAAAACTTTCGCGATTGCTCCTGTTCCACAGTTAGACTGAGCTTCACAGCTGCCACAAGTTGACTTAATTTGTGTCTCAACCAGCACAACTTGCTGAGAATTAGACTGTTCTATTGCGCTAATTACGCCGATCTCTTCAATCATTTAGCTAGTCTTTCAATCGATTTAGCAATGGCGTTAGCCGTGGCAGCTGGAATTTTTCCAATAACGGTTATGTTTAACTCTCCGTGCTCGATAGTTAACAATGTATCGGACTGAACTGTACCTACTAAATTACTTTGCGGTTTGTCGTTATCTCTTGCTTGAAGATATACAGAGACATCTATCAGGCCGTCACTTAGCATAATATATTCGACCACCACACCTGAACCAGACAAACGGAGAAAGTCTCTCTTTACTATCATCATACCTTTAGGAATATAACCAATCGTCCATTTTGAATTAAATTCAGTACTAGGACTAAAACTGACTACTTCGGGTAATATCTCGGGTTCTATTTTTGAAAAAAACAGGTCGGGCTTTTCGGTTACTTGTAAATCTGTGACTTGAATTTGCTCTAAAAGTTGGGCTTCTTGACTAAACATGTTCATTTTTAACAATAAGCCTGTTTCTTGATCAAGCCAAACATTTAATCCAAAACGACTCTTATCTTTACTAATAATCCTAATTTGTTGTGCTGCACGGCCTGCAATTCGGCTCCGACCCACCATGATGAACTCATAACTCAGCATCAGTTTTTCAGGGCGTTGTAAAAATTCGCTGGGAAGAGGCCCATTGATGATGGATGAATACAAACTATAAGGGGGAACATTAGGTTCAAAGTAACTGACTTTATTTCCAATACGAACTACTTCTCGGCCTGGACCGTTCAGCAAGTTTAATTGTTCCATCTCGAGGCCGTCTTCGTTGACCCCGTGACGCCATAAATAAGGTTGAGAATCCATACCAGGCTTTAACAAAACAAAAGAAACGGTGTAATTGAGAGATTTAACAGCGTTTGACATCTTGGCTAACCATGCTTGAGCACTGTCAGACGGATAAGAAGCGGCAGCTACAGCAGTAGCTGGTTCACCCAGTGCAAAAGTTTGCAAGGGTACAAAAATGATACTTAGCAAAGTTAAAGCAACTTTGCTAAGTATTTTACTTAGAAATGTTTTCAACAATGTCTAAATGCGCCTCTTTATTTTTGATGTTACTTTTGATGTTACTTTTGATGTTACTTTTGATGTTATTTTTAATGCCTGTATTCGGTATGGTAGCTGCGCCATTGTCTATTTGTATCGTTTTAAAGCGCAGCTGTTGTTTATGATCTGTCATGTAGGCATTAATACGCTTTTTTTGTTCAGCTCCATCAGAGTTTACAACAGTTCGGGCTTGATCAAAACTCACTGGGGATAGGCCGCCTTGGATCCCAGGAATGGGAGGGGCTGCGTTAAAGGGTTGAATTACGTCAGCTTGATTAAGCTGCTGAACACCAATTATCATGACTATGGCAGCAGAGGCAGCGATGGCCATCTGCCCACCTTGTTTTGCAAAAGGAACAACATTGCTGACTAAAGGTATGTTGCGCCAAGTTTTCTTTGGCGCTAATATTGCTGGCTCGGCTTCTAAAGCTTGAGCAACTTTATCAGCAATGTCGAAGTGAATATTTACTGGCATTTCTTGGCGTAAACCATCACGAATAAGGTGATAGCTTCTCCATTTTAACTGTAAATCTACATCATCTTTAACCGCATCTAACATTTGGCTTCTTGATGTACCAGAAGCTATGTCTTCTCCATCGACTAGGGCTGATAAATTTTTAAACTTTTGCGACATACAATATGATTCCCGCTAATCTAACTTTGGCTGTGATTAAAAATTAATTATTCATCAGTAATGGTTGAATAACTTTATCTAATGCTTCTCTAGCTCTAAATATTCTTGACCTCACGGTTCCTACTGGGCAATCCATGATGTTAGCAATATCCTCGTAACTTAGGCCTTCCAACTCTCGCAAGCTAATAGCCATACGTAAGTCTTCGGGCAGCTTTTCCATAGCCTCAAACAATAACTTCTCCATTTGCTCTGACATCAAGCTTTTTTCAGGTGAATTATTTTCCTTCAGCGCATCACTACCGTCATAATAGTCTGCTTCTTCAGCATCAACATCACTAGCTGGAGGCTTTCTTCCCTGAGATACCAAATAATTTTTGGCACTATTTACCGCTATTCTGTATAACCAAGTGTAAAAAGCACTGTCACCCCTAAAATTTGGTAGAGCCTTGTAAGCTTTGATAAACGCTTCTTGCGTCACATCCGCCACATCCCCTGAATTTTTAACGTACCTAGAGACTAAATAAGATACTTTGTGTTGGTATTTTGTTACCAATAACCCGTAAGCGTTCTTATCTCCGCGTTGTACTCTTTCAACAATTTGTTGATCTACTATCTGCTCGCTCATTTCGAGCCCTTACTCCTGTGCGAAAATATACGACGGCTCATGCAAGCACTAATATCGACCCTGTGTAACTTGAAAAGTTCGCATCTAATTAATTTTTATTAATAAAAGTTTAAAATAAAATAACTATAAATAATCAATCGATCATAAAAATTGGACATTTAAATAAAATCAACTATGAAATACGTTGTAATTTATAATCTGTAAATTAGTATTGCTGGACAAGTTTACAACTGTATCTAGTCTACCTTATGCGCTCTACTATTGAACACCAGTGTGACGTACTTATTATTGGCAGCGGCGCGGCGGGTTTAAGTCACGCCTTAAAGCTTGCAGAGCATTGCCAAGTGATAGTATTAAGTAAAAGTGATATTTCTGAAGGCTCAACCAAATATGCTCAAGGTGGTATTGCAGCAGTATTTGATGAAAATGATAGTATTGAGTCACATGTTGAAGACACCCTTGTAGCGGGTGACGGCTTGTGTGATAAAGATGCAGTAGAGTTTACGGCCTCTC
>Ga0222645_100319_pt1 | contig 28079 bp, 20 predicted proteins | sample AntAcemetagen292_FD_179881 | JGI IMG/M metagenome (GOLD analysis project Ga0222645, IMG submission 179881) | Saline water microbial communities from Ace Lake, Antarctica - #292 | ecosystem: Environmental > Aquatic > Non-marine Saline and Alkaline > Saline | place: Antarctica: Ace Lake | collected...
CTCGCTGAGGGCTCTTTACCCGCTGAAGGCTCTTTACCCGCTGAAGGCTCTTTACCCGCTGAAGGCTCTTTACCCGCTGAAGGCTCTTTACCCGCTGAAGGCTCTACAACACAATAGAATTATTGATCTCTATTAATGTATTAAGTGGGTCGGCTGATTGAGTGATCGGTCGGCCTATGACTAAATAATCAGAGCCTGCCAACACAGCTTGTTTGGGTGTCATCACGCGTATTTGATCGTCTTTAGTTGAGCCTTCGGGACGAATACCAGGGGTGATTAATTTAAAATCTTTAATGTCGCTGTGCTTAGAACTGGATTTAAGTAAACTAGCTCTAAGTAACGCTGCTTCTTGCGCCGAACACACTACCCCGTCTAGGCCACAATCGTGAGTCAGTTGAGCTAATTTCAATACTTGCTGCTCTGGCGTGGAACTAATACCAATAGCACTCAGTTGTTGCTGATCCATACTAGTCAATACCGTGACAGCAATCAAAAGGGGTTGCTCAGAAGCGCTATACTTATCCAAGCTCTGCCTGGCATAATCCATCATTTTAGGGCCACCTGATGCGTGTACATTAATCATCCATACTCCTAGATCTGCAGCGGCTTGGCAAGCTTTGGCGACAGTATTGGGTATATCATGGAATTTTAAATCTAGGAAAACATCGTAGTTCTTATTCACAAGACTTGTCACAAAGCGAGGACCGAAATGAGTGAACATTTCTTTACCTACTTTTAATCGGCATAGCTGTGGATCAAGCTGCTCCACAAAAGCATCAGCCTTATATAGCTGCTCAAAATCAAGTGCTACTACAATCTTTGGGTCTTTTTTAATCATTATCATGCTACTCACCATCTAAGCCTTTTATCGGTTTCACCACACCCCATTTTCTGCATGAAGGGCATAACCAATGAATTTTGCTTCCAGCAAACCCACAACTATGACACTTATATTTGGGTCGCTGCTTTATTTGTTCTTCCACTAGCTCTTTGAGCAAAATTAAGCTATTTGTCGATTGCTCATGCTCTTGTAAATCAATGTATAAACCCATTAAGGTTTTAAAGCCTTTCATGGTAGGGTGTTTTTTTAGTTGTTCTAATAAGACTTGCGCAGCGTTTGCTACTTTGCCGTCTTTTGCCATAAGTTTAACTTTAGCTAAGTATGCGGTGGCGCATTGCTGCCAATATTCATCTAATACTTTATTCAGTTTCACATGATCGTTTAGTTTTTCAGCACACTCTTCGATTAAAGGTACTGCTTCACTTAACCAACTTAGGTCACGGCTAGGTATTTGGCTTAAACAATCAATAGCATCATCAAACTGCTGCTGTTGCATAGCTATGTTACCTAGCAGTAACCATGGACGTACTGCTTTTTCATCAACAGCGACCGCTTTCTTAAGGTTAATTTTAGCCTCTGTTAGGTGGTCGTTTTTTGTTTCAATACTTGCTTGTTCGCAGTAAAAGTGTGCAACTCGTGTGTGCAGATCATCGCTATCACCACCCGCATCGAGCATTTTTTCGGCTAACTGAATCGCTTTTGGCCATTCTTTAGTCGTTTGATAAATATTGAATAGCTGCACTTGTGCATTCAAGAAGTGTTTTTGGCTGTTCAGTAGTTGCAGAAAAGCGTTTTCTGCACGCTCTAAAAAACCAGCAAGAATGTAATCTCGGCCTAATTCATATAAGGCAGATTCCCGTTGTAGTGCTGAAATTTGTTCTTTGCTGACCAAGTTTTGATGCACTCGAATGGCGCGGTCAAGCTCGCCTCTATGCCTAAAGAATTTTCCCATTGCGATATGGGTTTCAACTGTATCGCTGTCCAAATCGATCATCTTGATAAGGGTATCAACAGCTTTATCTGGCTCGTCAGAAAGTAGGAAGTTTAAACCTCTATAATAGTGTTTAGCTAATATATTTGAATGTCTTTGTTGCGCTTGACGGACTCCATTTCGGCCCATCACCCAGCCATATCCTGCAGCAACGGGTAATAATAAAAAAAGCAGTTCTAGCATTATAAGGCGTTAGTAGGTTTTGCGGGTTTGCTAGGTAATACAAGTTTTTTGTTTTTGCGCTCTAAGCGACTAATTCGCCACTTTAATCTTACGATATAGGCGATGGTCAGTAGGACTGAAAATACGACGCCTAGGGAAACGGTTATGGCTAATAACACTGATAAACGTATTTCTGTCTCAGCAAATATGTAGTTGACTAATACAACATGGCTATTTTGTGAACCAATAAACCCAGCGGCAACGAGTACTAGCAATACGAACAGCAGTAACAATAATCCTTTAATCTTCATTTAGTCCCCTTTGGGTTGTCTGATCTACAATGATATTAATCGCTAAGATGGTATCTATTACGGTTTCGATTACTGAATTTTAATGGCTCGATTTTGATTTCTCGATTGCTCAACTTTTTTATTTCTTGATTTCTTGATTTCTTGATTTCTTGATTTCGCAAAATAGTCTACAAAACCCAATACTTTGATATTATATTAACTCTAACAAAAACGGCACCCTAATTGGAGTGCCGTTTTTAAAAATGTTACTAAAAAATCAACTAGCTAAATTCTCGTTGACCCTTTCTCGTAATTCCTTACCGGGTTTAAAGTGAGGCACGTATTTACCGTCTAGTTTCACTGTCTCACCCGTTTTAGGATTACGACCCACTCGTGGGGCCCGATAATGTAAAGAAAAACTGCCAAAGCCTCTGATTTCTATACGCTCGCCTTTTTGTAAGGTTTGCGCCATCTGCTCCAGCATCTCTTTTATCGATAACTCCACGTCTTTGGAAGGGACTTGACGCATCTTATCGGCTAGTCTTTCTATAAGTTCTGACTTAGTCATTGAGTAAACTATCCCTTAATAAAAAAAACCACTAATACCGATAATAAGCGCGTTAAATCATTTATCAAGCTCTTTGCTCTTGAAAATAATTGATACGCTTGCCAATGTTGTTAATTAGTCACTTTTAGCCGCTTTGAATGCATCAGCGAACGCGTTAGTGAAACCAACATCTTCTTGTTGATTCACTTTATCTAGCGCGTCTTTCTCATCTGCGTGGTCTTTTGCCTTAACAGATAAGTTAACGATGCGGTTCTTACGATCAACACCCATAAACTTAGCTTCGATCTCAGTGTCGACACTGACTATTGTAGTCGCATCTTCAACCCGGTCACGTGCTAAATCAGCTACGCGGATATAACCTTCGACTTCTTCGCCGAGCTTAACCGTTACGCCTTTAGCGTCAACTGCAGTAACCATTCCAGTTACGATAGTACCTTTCTTAGTATCAGTGATGTACTGATTGAATGGGTCTTCTTCAATCTGCTTAACACCTAAAGAAATGCGCTCGCGCTCTGGGTCAACCTGAAGTACAACAGCTGATATTTCATCACCTTTTTTGTATTCACGAACCGCTTCTTCGCCAGTCTTATTCCAAGAGATATCAGACAAGTGAACTAGACCGTCTATGCCGCCATCAAGACCAATGAAGATACCAAAATCAGTGATAGATTTAATTTTACCACTAACTTTGTCGCCTTTACTTTGTGCCTTAGCGAACTCTTCCCAAGGGTTGGGGATACATTGCTTAAGACCAAGAGAAATACGACGACGTTCTTCGTCAATTTCAAGCACCATAACTTCACATACATCGCCAAGGTTGACAACCTTAGAAGGGTGAATGTTCTTGTTAGTCCAATCCATCTCTGAAACGTGAACCAAACCTTCAACACCGTCTTCGATTTCTACGAAACAACCGTAATCAGTTAAGTTAGTCACTGCGCCGCTTAATTTAGCGCCTTCAGGGTAACGGTTAGCAATTTCTTGCCAAGGATCGTTGCCCATTTGCTTCATACCAAGAGAAACACGAGACTTTTCTTTATCGAATTTCAATACTTTAACGTTGATTTCGTCACCAACATTAACAATTTCACTTGGGTGCTTAACACGTTTCCATGCCATATCTGTGATGTGTAGAAGACCATCTACGCCACCTAAGTCAACAAACGCGCCGTAATCGGTAAGGTTCTTAACAATACCTTTAACTTCATGACCTTCTTCAAGGTTAGCAAGAAGCGTATCACGCTCTGCACTGCTTTCTGCTTCGATAACAGCACGACGAGAAACAACAACGTTATTACGTTTTGCGTCTAGTTTGATAACTTTAAATTCTAATTCTTTGCCTTCAAGATGCGTTGTATCGCGAACTGGACGTACATCAACCAAAGAGCCTGGTAAGAATGCGCGAACTGTGTTCACTTCAACCGTAAAGCCACCTTTAACTTTACCGTTAATAACACCTATGATGGTTTCTTTTTCAGTGTAAGCTTTTTCTAATTCTACCCAAGCTTCGTGGCGTTTCGCTTTTTCGCGAGATAAAATTGTTTCACCGAACCCATCTTCTATGGCATCCAAAGCAACATCGATTACATCACCTACAACAACATCAAGTTCGCCATCGGCGTTTCTGAATTGTTCTACAGGTATGGCACTTTCAGATTTAAGGCCAGCATCAACGAGTACTATGTCTTTGTCAATTGATACAATAGTACCTTTAACAATAGAGCCAGGACGAGTTTCAATTACTTTTAAACTTTCTTCAAATAGATCAGCAAAATTTTCAATCATAGTGTTTTAATATATTTCTTTTTTGACATCCACGTTACAATCCAGTGAGCGCGGGGTTGTTATTCATAACCAAATCATCCTAACTTGGCAGGCTTTTTCTACTTAAATGTCTATTGAAGTAGACTTTTTAGTTAATTTCTCTCCAATAAACATCTCTATTCTTTCAAGCACTTGTTGTATATTCAGATTAGTTGAATCTATAACTAGCGCGTCTTTAGCAGGCACTAAGGGTGCAACGGTTCGATTAGCATCTCGCTCATCACGCTCTTTTATGTCTTGCAAAAGGCGCAGTATATTAACATCATGCCCTTTGCTTTTCAACTGCTTAAAACGTCTGTCAGCGCGTTCTTGTGCGCTAGCAGTTAAGAATATTTTAACTTGGGCTTCTGGAAATACTACTGTTCCCATGTCTCGCCCATCAGCTACTAGGCCGGGAGCTTGCTTAAAGCCTCTTTGTCGCCTCAGTAAAGCTTCTCGGATTGATGGTAGCGAAGCTATTTTTGATGCCGTTGCCCCGACTTCTTCAGTACGAATGGTATCGCTAACATCTTCGCCTTCTAGGATAACTCTTACCCCATTTTCTGTGGTCTCAAAATTTACATCTAGACCTGACGCCAGAGGCAGTAAGCCTTTCTCGTCATCGGCTGGAATTTGATGGTGCAGTGAAGCAACGGCCAAAACACGGTAAATGGCGCCACTGTCTAAGAAGTGCCAACCCAGTTTTTTAGCTAACAAATTGCTGGCTGTTCCTTTACCTGCGCCGCTTGGACCGTCGATGGTGATGACAGGTTCTGTGTACATGCGCTCTCCTGAGCATAAGAAATCGGGCACAATTATACGGATACATGTTAAATAAGCAATAATACTAGTATTACAATTTCTTAATCACAGCTACCAGTATATTAAGCACCATACTCACAGTTGTTTACAGTGAACGTTGATAAATAAAAAGTTTTTAGGATACATTTTACTCATCACTAGCGACTGCAAATAGTAGCGAACCTTTGGAAGTAATCTGGAAAGGTTTTGGCTGTACAACCGGGGTCATTAATAACAACCGCAGTATCGCTTAAAGCAACCAATGAAAAACACATAGCAACGCGGTGATCATTATAAGTATCAATTTCAGCATGTAGCAGCTGCTTTGGAGGTGTAATGCTTATGTAGTCTTCACCTTCTTCTACTGTTGCACCTACTTTTCGTAACTCACAACTCATTGCTGCGAGGCGATCTGTTTCTTTTACTCGCCAGTTATATATGTTTCTAATTGATGTAGTACCTGTGGCAAAAAGTGCCGTAGTAGCAATTGTCATGGCAGCATCGGGAATATGATTCATATCTAAATCGATTGCTTTTAATGGTGCGCTGGTGACCTCAATAAAGTCGTCTTGCCAGTTAATTTTTGCACCCATTTGCTGCAAGACTTCAGCAAAGCGAATATCGCCTTGAATACTGTTTTTACCAATACCTGTGACTTTGACTGTACCGCCTTTAATCGCTCCAGCGGCAAGAAAGTAAGAAGCAGATGAGGCGTCACCTTCCACCATAAAGTGTCCTGGTGCTTGGTATTGCTGTTGGCCTTTGATCACAAACTGTTGATAATTTTCATTTTCAACAGTAATTCCAAACTGCGTCATAGTATGTAACGTAATGTCGATATAAGGTTTAGACACTAAATCGCCACTAATAACGATAGTAGTATCTTGCTCAAATAAAGGCGCACTCATCAATAATGCCGTTAAAAATTGACTGGACACACTGCCGTCTACAGTGATGTTGCCACCTTGCAGAGCTTGCCCTTTAATTGATAAAGGAGGATATCCCTCATTTTTCAGGTAATTTATATCGGCTCCAGCTTGGCGTAACGAGTCGACTAAAGCACCAATTGGACGCTCTTCCATTCGAAGCTCGCCTATCAACTCAAATGTTCCATGACTGCATGCCAGCGCCGCGCAAAGTGGCCGCATCGCTGTGCCTGCATTACCTAGAAATAAAGTGACAGGTTGCGACACGTCAAATACACCTGCGTTACCTGTCACCCAACACTGTGTTTTACATTCAGATAAGCGGTAGCTAATATTTAACTTAGCCAGTGCGCTTAGCATGTGTTGAATATCTTCGCTATCTAGCAAGTTTGTTAAGTGAGTTTCACCATTAGCGAGGGCTGCAAGCAATAACGCTCGGTTAGACAAACTTTTAGATCCCGGTACATTGACCGTTCCGTTTACCTTGTTAACAGGCGAAAGGTACAATTGCTGCATTACTTATATTTCCTAGCAAAATCTCGCATAAATTCAGTTAACGCGTTTACCCCTTCAATTGGCATGGCGTTATAAATACTGGCACGCATTCCACCGACACTTCTATGGCCCTTAAGTGCAGTTAATCCGGCTTGTTCCGACTCTTTCACAAAGGCGGCATCTAAATCTGTATTAGGAAGATGGAAGATAGGGTTCATTTTTGAGCGGAAATCAGGGTGAACATTATTTAAATAAAAACCACTTTCATCAATACATTGATACAGTAGTGCTGCTTTCTCAGCATTTTTTTCAGCAATGCCTTCAACTCCACCTTGTTCTTTAAGCCACTTGAAAACCAAACCCGCCAAGTACCATGAATAAGTAGGTGGCGTATTGTACATAGAGTTGTAGTTAGCCATGGTCTGATAATGCAAGAATGTAGGTGTTTCGGGCATAGCAAAGTCTAATAAATCATCCCTAACAATCACCACAGATAATCCCGATGGCCCAATGTTTTTCTGGGCGCCTGCGTAAATGACTCCAAATTTAGAAACATCTATTGGTTTAGATAAAATATTAGATGACATATCGACTACCAAAGGCACGTCGCCACAGTCTGGAATGTCATTAATTTCTATTCCTTCTATCGTTTCATTTGAACAATAATGCAGATATGCACTTTTTTGATTAACTTGTGCCGCAGTGATACTCGGGACAGTACTCAAACCATCTTGCATCACTATGTCACCCACCACATTTGTTTTCAAAAATTTACTGGCTTCTTTTAGCGCGCCTGTAGACCAAGAGCCACTCATTAAAAAGTCGACTGATTCGCCTCTACCATGCAAGTTCATTGGGACTGCTGAAAACTGTCCTCGTCCGCCACCTTGAGCAAAAAGTATTTTGTAATTATCAGGTACCCGCAGCAGTTCTTTTAGATCCTGCTCTGCTGTTTCAGCCAGCTCAATATATTCTTTACTGCGATGGCTAATCTCCATCACGGAACGTCCCATAGATTGCCAATCTAAGAACTCTGCCTGTGCTTTTTGCATTACGGCTACCGGTAACATGGCGGGACCCGCACAGAAGTTATAAATTTTTGTCATTTGTCTATCCAAAAAAAAACGAGCGGCATTAGCCACTCGTTGTTATTGTTTCTAATATGCAGGTATTAGTACCTATAAATCAGTGAGTTTCCATATTTTTCAATATAAAAATTAGGACTCTCTTATTCGTCTTCGTTATCTTGAGCGTTATCTTGAGAACTGTTGTCAATGTTGTTGTCGGTGGCGTTACCAATAGCATCATCAATATTTTCAGCGGCAACCGCTTCAGCTATATCAGACTCTTCGCCTTTGATTAACTCAATTTCCAACTCTTCGATTTCGTCGATACGTTGCAAGCCAACAACATGTTCGCCTTCAATAACACGTATTAAGCGCACACCTTGAGTATTACGGCCCACGGTAGAGACTTCTTCGACACGAGTTCGAACAAGTGTACCTTTATCACTGATAAGCATGATTTCATCGCTATCATTAACCTGAACAGCGCCTACCACTTTACCGTTACGCTCAGATACTTTGATAGACACTACGCCTTGGGTCGCTCGACTCTTTGCAGGGTAATCAGCAACAGGTGTGCGTTTACCAAAGCCGTTTTCAGTGGCGGTTAAAATAGCTCCATCACCTTTAGGTACAATCAACGAAATAACTTTTTGGCCATCTTTTAAGCGAATACCACGTACGCCTGTGGCCGTTCTGCCCATTGGGCGTAAAGCCAGTAATTCTTCACCCGTTTCAGGATCAAGTTTGATATTTCCAGTTTCAGCTTCGCGTTGTTTTTCGTTAAAACGTACCACTTTGCCAGCGTCTGAGAACAACATGATATCGTCATTGCCGTTGGTGATATCGACACCAATTAACTCATCACCGTCATTCAGATTAACTGCAATAATACCGTTGGCCCTGGGACGTGAATACGACGTCAATGCCGTCTTCTTAACGGTACCGTTAGCGGTTGCCATCAGTACATATTTACCCTCTTCGAATTCTTGAATAGGGAGAATAGCGGTAATACGTTCGTTTTCTTCCAAAGGAAGAATGTTAACAATTGGACGACCACGAGCATTTCTGCTGGCAAGAGGTAATTGATACACTTTTAACCAATACAGACGCCCACGGGTCGAGAAGCATAAAATATGATCATGTGTATTAGCTACCAGTAACTTTTCGATGAAATCTTCATTTTTCATCTTAGTGGCTGACTTGCCACGGCCACCACGTCGCTGTGATTCATAGTCATTAAGTTTTTGATACTTAACATAGCCTTCACGAGATAAAGTAACGACCACTTCTTCTCGCTCAATTAAGTCTTCAATATCGATATCATGGGATGCAGCAGTGATAACAGTACGACGAACATCACCATATTCGTCGCGGATCGCTTCAAGTTCTTCGCGGATGATTTCCATCAAACGTTCAGGGCTGTTTAATATGTGTAATAGCTCGGCAATAAAATCAAGCAGCTCTTTGTATTCAGACAATATTTTGTCGTGTTCTAGACCTGTTAGCTTGTTTAAGCGCAAGTCAAGAATAGCTTGTGCTTGTTGCTCGGTTAAATAATATAATCCATCACGAATACCATACTCTGGCTCTAACCAATCAGGTCGAGCTGCATCGTTGCCTGAGCGTTCCAACATGTCAGCAACATCACCCAAAGACCAACCTTGTGCAGTTAAAGATACTTTGGCCTCAGCGGGACTTTTAGACGCTTTAATCATGGCTATAATAGGGTCAATATTAACCAACGCGATGGCCAAGCCTTCCAAAATATGCGCGCGTTCACGGGCTTTTTTCAGTTCGAATACCGTGCGTCGTGTGACAACTTCGCGGCGGTGTAATATAAACGCCTTGAGAATGTCCATAAGATTAAAGATTTTTGGCTGAGTTTTATCCAATGCCACCATATTGATACCAAATACAGTTTGCATTTGGGTTTGCGAGTAAAGGTGGTTTAACAATACTTCTGCAGACTCGTTGCGTTTTACTTCAACCACAATACGCATTCCGTCTTTATCAGACTCATCACGCAAAGCAGAAATACCTTCAATCTTTTTCTCTTTAACTAAATCAGCAATTTTTTCGATTAAGCGTGCCTTGTTCACTTGATAAGGTATTTCGTGAACAATGATGGTCTCTTTGCCGTTATCTTCAGTTTCAATTTCAGCGCGAGCGCGCATGTAAATTTTACCACGGCCAGTACGATAGGCTTCTTCTATCCCTTTTCTACCGCTTATGAATGCGGCAGTGGGAAAATCAGGCCCTGGAATATGTTCGATTAATTCTTCGATAGTGATGTCAGGGTTATTAACCATAGCGATGCAGCCATTCACCACTTCAGTTAAGTTGTGCGGCGGTATATTGGTCGCCATACCTACTGCAATACCTGAAGATCCGTTGATCAGTAAATTAGGAACTCTGGTCGGCAAGACGTTAGGAATAAATTCTGATTCGTCGTAGTTAGGTACAAAATCAACCGTCTCTTTTTCTAAATCAGCTAATAGCTCATGAGCTATTTTTGACATGCGAATTTCGGTGTAACGCATCGCTGCAGCTGAGTCACCATCGACCGAACCGAAGTTACCTTGGCCATCGACCAGCATATATCTAAGTGAAAAAGATTGGGCCATACGAACAATAGCTTCATAAACGGCTGAATCGCCATGGGGGTGATATTTACCTATTACGTCACCTACCACGCGGGCAGACTTTTTATAGGGTTTGTTAAAATCATTTTTCAGTTCGTTCATGGCGAATAAAATCCGGCGATGAACCGGCTTCAAACCATCTCGAACATCAGGCAGCGCCCTGCCAACAATAACGCTCATCGCATAGTCGAGATAAGAGTTTTTAAGTTCTTCTTCTATATTAATTGGAAGAATTTCATGGGCGTGTTCAGTCATATACAGCCTTGTCCCTAGTCGTTATTATTAGAATGCTAGTTAAGTAAATTCGCTGCTTCAATTTTAAGCTAGGACTTAAAACTAGGTTTACGTTTTCACCCAAGTTTATCTTTATTTTAGAACCAAGGATTCTATCACCTACCAATTAAAATGAATAGACGGAAGTCTTGCCAATAGTGAGTAATCAGCCGGTGAATTAACATATCTACGATTTTATTTGCTCATAGAGTAGATTAAGATAGTCGTCGTTTACATAAAGTGATGATCAGGAAAAATATGCAGAATAAGCAAAATGTCGACCATAGTGAGATCCAAAAGTTTTCTGAGTTAGCCTCACGATGGTGGGATCTTGGCGGTGAGTTCAAACCTCTACACCAAATCAACCCCCTAAGAGTAAATTATATTCAGCAACACTGTGGCGGCTTATCCACAAAAAAAGTATTAGATGTGGGATGTGGTGGTGGCATTCTAGCAGAAAGCATGGCGTTTTACGGTGCTCAAGTAACAGGTATTGACATGGGTGAAGCACCTTTAGAGATAGCACGTTTACATGGTTTAGAATCAGGTCTAACTGTGGATTATCAGCAAACTACTGCTGAAGAGTTTGCCGATAAGTGCGCCGCGCAGTTTGATGTCGTCACCTGTATGGAGATGCTGGAGCATGTACCCGACCCCAGTTCTGTGGTTAGGGCGTGTTATCGTTTAGTTAAACCGGGCGGACATGTTTTTTTCTCTACCTTAAATAGAAATATTAAATCTTATTTGATGGCTATAGTCGGCGCTGAATACGTAATGGGTTTAGTCCCAAAAGGTACCCATCAACATGACAAGTTTATCAAACCTTCAGAACTAATATCTTGGATAGACGACACTCAACTAGTAGTACAAAGAATGATCGGGTTACATATGGATCCCATTAATCAAGCATATTATTTGTCAAATCAGAACGTTGATGTTAATTACATGATCCACTGTCAAAATAGTGATTCTTAGATGTTAAAAAAGCCTAATGCCATCTTGTTTGACTTAGATGGCACATTACTGGACACCGCAAGGGATTTAGGAAACGCCTTGAATCAAATACTCAGTGCCTTAAAGCGCCCAACGATAGCTCATGAAGTTTATCGTAACATCGCCTCAGATGGCGCTAAGGGAATGCTAGAGTTAGGGTTTGGGGAGGATTTAAAAGACTATGATTTTGCTAGCTTACGTCAACAGTTTCTAGATTATTACGCTAATAATATTTGTGTGGACACCGAATACTTTGCGGGCATTGAAAAATTACTGTTAACACTGAATAAAAATAATATTCCGTGGGGCATAGTCACTAATAAACCCGAGTTTTTAACATTGCAACTAGTGACTTCATTCCCCTTATTACAAAATTGTGCGGTCATCATTAGCGGGGATACGTTAAGTGAAAGAAAACCTCATCCTTTACCTTTACTTTATGCTGCAGAAAAGCTGGCTCTCACCGCATCCAGTACATGGTACATAGGTGATGCAGAAAGAGACATTCAAGCAGCTAATGCTGCCAATATGGTCAGCGTGATTGCACAGTACGGTTATATTTCAGATATACAAAAAACTAACGACTGGAATGCACACCTTAGTATTTGTAATCCTAGCGATTTATTGGCTTATATTTAAGCTAACCAATTCAAGCCATTTTATGCGTAAACACGACATGTGGTGCTAATTGCCTACTTTTACCCCTATATGTCGACAAATACAAATTCATTTTTTTTTACTCTAAAAAAAATAAATAAAAAAATTAGCGTGAATTTTTGCTTGCATTCCTAATAAACGAAACTCAAAAGGCGCTTTTAGGTGAGTCATTACTAACCTTTTAATCGGTGTCTCGCGATCGCACACAAAACCACCATATGTTGGGTTGCATTGTTACTTAAACCGCACTATCTTGTGTTTCCTGGGCCGTTGAGACACAACTAAATCAGCGTGGTTAGGTGGGCAGTATATTGTCAGGCTTGATGAGTATACCAAAGAGTCGTAAACAGCATTTTAAACGGCACATTTTTGAAACAAAACGTTTTTAGAATAACGTTTTTTAAGACAAGCATTTTAAAGTAATGCACATTCACGCTAAACAAGACTTTTAGCGATTTAAAATATTAAAGTAACGGCTGAATACATGAATAACAATTTATATGTCACCAAACGGACAGGTAAGCGTGAGATAATCGAGCTAGATAAAATCCATAAAGTCATTACATGGGCAGCTCAAGGACTAAATAACGTCTCCGTTTCGCAGGTAGAAATAAAAGCACACATTCAATTCTATGATGGCATTAAAACTGCCGATATTCATGAAACCCTAATACGCTCTGCCGCTGATTTAATATCAACAGATTCCCCAGACTATCAGTATTTAGCCGCACGATTAGCTATATTCCATTTGCGTAAAAAAGCCTACGGTTGCTTTGAGCCCCCTATTTTGAAAGACCATGTTAGAAGCATGGTAGACAAAGGTAAATATGATGCGCATTTGCTGCAAGACTACAGTGACGCTGAATTTGATGAAATGGACCAATACTTGGACCATTGGCGCGATATGGATTTCAGTTACGCAGCGGTCAAACAACTCGAAGGTAAATATTTAGTTCAAAACCGCGTAACCGGTGAGATATACGAAAGCGCGCAATTCTTATATATATTAGTAGCAGCATGCTTGTTTGCTAATTATGAAAAAGATGTACGTATGGATTACATCAAGCGTTTTTATGATGCCACGTCCAAATTTAAGATTTCACTGCCGACCCCCATAATGGCTGGGGTTAGAACCCCTACCCGTCAGTTTAGCTCTTGTGTGTTAATTGAAGCGGGTGACAGCCTAGACTCAATCAACGCAACAGCGAGCGCAATAGTAAAATACGTGAGTCAACGCGCAGGTATTGGGGTTAATGCGGGACGTATTCGTGCATTAGGTAGCTCTATTCGTGGGGGTGAAGCCTTTCACACTGGCTGTATTCCTTTTTATAAGCACTTTCAAACGGCTGTCAAAAGTTGTTCTCAAGGTGGCGTACGTGGCGGTGCAGCAACGTTATTTTATCCCTTATGGCATCTAGAAGTTGAATCATTATTAGTTCTGAAAAATAATCGCGGTGTTGAAGAAAACCGAGTACGTCATTTAGATTACGGGGTGCAATTCAATAAATTGATGTATACCCGTTTGATAAAAGATCAACAGATTACATTATTCAGCCCATCAGACACGCCTGGCCTGTATGACGCATTTTTTGCAGACCAAGATGAATTTGAGCGTTTATATGTACAGTATGAAAACGACGAAAGTATTCGTAAAAAACAAATTAAAGCCATTGAGCTGTTTAGTTTGTTTATGCAAGAGCGTGCGAGTACCGGACGTATTTATTTACAAAACGTTGACCACTGCAATACTCATAGCCCGTTCAACCCTAAATTAGCACCCGTGCGTCAAAGTAACTTATGTTTAGAGATTGCTTTACCCACAAAACCACTAAAACACATTAATGACGAAAACGGCGAAATTGCTTTATGTACATTGTCTGCATTCAATTTAGGCGCGATTAAAAACCTAGATGAACTGGCTGAATTATCTGACTTGGCAGTGCGTGCACTTGATAACTTATTAGATTATCAAGACTACCCTGTTCCCGCCGCTTTCAACGCAACTATGGGCCGTCGTACGCTGGGTATAGGTGTGATTAACTTCGCTTATTACCTAGCTAAAAACGGTGTGAAATATTCAGATGGTAGCGCTAACGGTTTGGTACATAGAACCTTCGAAGCAATACAGTATCACTTGATGCAGGCGTCTTGTAATCTGGCTAAGGAAAAAGGAGCTTGTCCTAAGTTTGATGAGACTACCTACTTTCAAGGTCTCATGCCAATCGACACTTACAAAAAAGACTTAGATAAGATCTGTGATGAGCCACTACATTGTGACTGGGATTCACTTAGAGCTGACATAAAACAATATGGCTTGCGAAATAGCACATTATCAGCCTTGATGCCTTCAGAAACATCATCACAAATATCAAATGCGACAAATGGAATTGAACCACCTCGTGGTCATATCAGTATAAAGTCCAGCAAAGACGGGGTATTGAAACAAGTCGTGCCTGAATACGAAAAATTAAAAGACAAATATGAGTTGTTGTGGGACTTGCCATCAAACGATGGTTACTTACAACTGACAGGCATTATGCAGAAGTTTGTTGACCAAACTATTTCTGCCAACACCAGTTACGACCCAAATAAGTACGAAGGCGGCAAGGTGCCGATGAAGCTTTTACTGAAGGACTTGCTAACGACTTACAAGTTAGGGATTAAAACCCTGTATTACCACAATACACGTGATGGCGCTGATGATCCTACTCAGCAAGCACTGACTGGGAAAGAGTTTGTACCCCAAGAAGTGGTAGTAGAAGATGATGATGATGATTGCGCTGGCGGCGCTTGTAAAATATGAGGGCTGAGTTTAGTAGAATGTAACATTTTTGTGGATAACTATTAATATTTACTTATAAAACATAAACTTAAGCAGAGGTGCTTGACACCTCTGCTTTTTGATATACCCTAAAGATATCTAGGTCGTGTTTGGTTTGTAACATTTTATGCGTTTCAAGGTAAGTTTATTCCCCCACCCTCAATATAGTAATCAACTTATACCAATGGTTGTTGACAGTCTTAGTTGTGACTTACCACAACCAAGTGCCGCTATTTGGGGCTGGACACTATGGTTATCATCCCCGTTTAATACTACAAAAAACAGACTGGCAGACTTATGTGTATTTTATGAGTTTGTTGACCGAGAACTTCCCACTTTTTTTGAAGACGCTGCCAAGCTTAATTTTCTAAAGTCTCGTCAGGTGGATATGTTAGCCGCATTTTTCCTGACTAACTTCAGATATGATATTGAGGATGGTGTGGCGATCGCTCCATCATCTTATAATCGTCGAATTGATTCTACCGTCCTGTTTTTACAATTTCACTATTCACGATATATCGAGAGATTACAGGATACTAACAAAGCCGACTCATGTGCCCGAACGTTAAACCGTCTAATAAAATATCTCCGTAAAAAGAAGTATTCAAAGGCAGAAGTTGAAAATCAAACTAAAAATACACAACCTCTTTCGGTTGAAGAAATCGATTTAATCAAACTCATTGTGCGCCCTTCGAGTAAAGACTTTGTAAATGAAATCAATCCTTTTAGTCCAAAGTTACAACTTCGAAATGCCTGCCTTGTCTTGTTATTAATAGAGCTTGGCTGTCGCGCTGCTGAATTGGTGCTTATTCATAATAACGACAGAGACTTAAAATTAACTAACAACCCTACTGTTGTCATTCAAGAACTAAACATAAACGATACCTCAGATAGAGGCAGGCGAGATGGTGCGGCCCATAAAACCCTGAACAGGGAATTACCTATCAGCAAAGGCTTATCATATCTGCTGATTGACTATACAGAGGACTCTAGATCTAAACTGCGGCGAAGTATGAATGGGGTGTTAACTAATTACCTATTTGTGAGTGGAAGGGACGGCGGAGCAATGACAACATCCGGCTTGGATTACGTCCTTGAAACCTTATTTAAAAACGTGCCTAATCTTGCATCTACCATCCACCCTCATCGCTTAAGGGTTTCACGAGGCAATGAATTGCGAGCAGCTATCGATGATGATTACAAAGAAAGTAATTCACCTATGATTAAATCGGGCGACATGCAAGACACTCTAACGACATGGGGCGGTTGGTCATCAACCAGCACTATGCCAAAGCGTTACACAAATTCGCATATACAACGAAAAATAAATGACTATCTCGCAGGGAAGGAAAAATAAATGGCACATGCAAATACACACTATCTAAATGAGTTTGAATCCGACCATTATCAAGATATGTATGATGAAGTTGTAAGGCTAAATGACGATTGTGAACCATTTCCAAAGCAAATTACCACATTTTTTGGCCAAGATGTGAATGTCAGGCAGGTAAATGGTCATTTGCAGGATGTTCTCAGTCTAATAAATCTTGGTAAAGACGAAAAAAACTATAAACTGAGTGATGCCTACTCAAGTTATCCGTATATCAACTACATCGCAGCAAAATGCTGGTTGGATAATGCTGTTGAACGCACCCCAGCCTCAATTAATCATTTGAGTTATGGCCTTAACTCTCTATCGAGCATCACTCTGTCTGAAAAAGCATTATCGTCTGAATCAATATTTGCAAAAGAAATAGCGTCGCAACTGTCGGCTATTATCTTAGCAAATAAGGACAATCAGCGTATCTGGTTATCTGTTCGAATGTTTGCAAATTACGCTATTGAAAATGGGTTTTGGGGGTTTAACGAACTACTTATTTTTAAACTCGATGAAATCAAAATACCCACTACAAACGCCAAAATTAGAGTATCCCTTTTAGATCATGAAAACGGCCCCTTTACACGTTCTGAAGTGGCTGAAATTGCACAAGCGATTCATCGAGATGAGGTGAATATCAAAGAACGAGTTTTAGTGAAACTAGCCATGCTGTATGGCCTACGTCCTATTCAGCTAGCATTACTTAGAGAGTCTGATATTTACTACAATGAAAAAATGTTGGCGTGGTATATCAATATTCCACGCGTAAAAGGTCGGGTTTCCCAACTACGCCGTAATGAAAATAACTTTATCTTGCGAGAGTTACCGGAAGAGCAGGCTTCGGATATAACCAAATTAATTGATTCAGAAAAACATCTTAGTGAAGTGGGTTTAGATGGAAAACTATTACCAAGGCCCCTATTTAAAAGAAAGAATGTAAACGAAAGACTCTTAATACACAAAAAAATAAGTGACTACGGATGGCATTTTAATTCAGGTCAGATAAGTGGTTTTTTTTGCAGTACGCTAACAAATAAATTAAATCTAGTCTCTAAGCATGTGAAAGATGAAGATGGTACACCCGCTCGGTTAAAACTCACTTGTTATCGCTTTCGCTATACTTTGGGCACTCGGATGGTTATGGAAGGGAAAACCCCTGATGAAGTTGCTGTTGCGTTAGATCATGGCTCAACAGCCTCTATCGAGCATTACTTCAAGTATAACCGCGACCTGATTGACTTTATTGACGACACGTTTGATTCATCAGAAATCTTAAAGAATGCTGTCATGCGTTGGCAAGGCTATTTGATTGATGAAAATGATGACTCTATTGCAGGAACTATTGTAAAAGTCAGCGACATAGCGGGTCTAGGTAAGTGTTTAAAGAAAAGTCGATGCGAGATGCACCCTACTGTTAGTTGCTACGGTTGTGCGAAATTTCGCCCGTTTAAAGATGCCAATCATGAAGCTCAACTGGAAGTCATCAAGTCTGAAAGAAATTTCCTATATAAAAACTCGTCTGGCCCTGTACAGCACCAATTAGATGAAGCTTGGGAGGGCGTTGTCCAAATCGTAGAAGCACAAAAAGAGTTGAGGAAATAGACAGTATGAATGATGTCTCAAGTTTAAGTCAGCACAAAATAGATAATCGCTTAAGTCAAATTTTAACATTACTTGATGAACTTAAAAAAAGTGCCCAGCCAGAATTTGATGCACTTGTAAGTAACCATGAGATACTAGGCGAATGGGAAGACAAAAGCTGGAAATACAAAAATACAAATCTCTATTTTACTAAACCATTTGATACCTCAGGTAACCTTGTAACAAGTAAAACTAAAGCGGAAGATAAGGTTATCTTTGAAGGCGCATGGTCTGAAATAATTCGCCTTTACACACTCATTCAAATCAAAAGAGGTAAGACAGGTAGAGCCGTAGGCAGTACCTTTGCTGCGAGTATCTGGTTAGCTGAGTCCGTCTCATATAATGAGTCAGCCCTACTCAAGCTTAAGCAATCAACATTGGATGATGTCATTCCACTTCTTGAAAAAGAGTTCAAAGGACGTGGCCCTTTCGAAAGGTACAAAGAAATTATTGGCTTTACTAAAAAGTTTTTAGTGCCTAATAAACTAGTGATTGGATTTAAAGCAAAAACTAATATGAAAAATCCTGCATTAAATCAGGTTGATGTCACGTCAGATGAATACGAAGCTCGGCGTGAAAAAAAATATGAAGTCGACATTGATAAGTATTTAGGAAAAGTTAAACAGCGATTTGATGCTGAACGAGAGCGAGAAAAGAACAACGAAACGCTTCTGTATCCTAAACCTAAACCACTATACGATGAGTTGAGACTATTAGCATTGCCCTTTATGTTTGCGTTTGGCCTTAGAGTAGGTGAGCTTTGTCAATTGTCCGAGGACTGTCTACAATATAATGAAATTGAGGGAAAATGGTATATCACCCCTTACACTGAAAAGGGTGAACTACCGAGTGCCAAACCAGTACCTCGTATGTGGCAGGAGATTATTGTAAAGGCATATAAACGTATAAAAGAGTTGACTCAAGAGCATAGAGATTTTGCCAAACAAGTGGAGTCTCTAGGAGAGCAAGCATTTATCAATGTATTATCGTTTGAATCAAGACCTCAACGAATTAACAAAGCAATAATAGACGCTGGATATGATCCTAAATTGCATTTTGCAAGAAATGAATTTGATGAAACTGGAGATGCACATCCGAGCGGACTTACCTATAGCATGCTCAGGAAGCATTATAAAAGTGGAATAGAATCAAGTATTAAATGTGAAGGGCAAACGGGTAAAAACATCAAACTGCTCCTATATTCCAAGAAAAAAATTGCCGCCATAGCAATGTCCGATTATGAGTTCTTTCGTCGTAAGGTATATAAAGAAAACTTAATCGATAGCGACAGGCAAGGCTCTATATCATCCGCGAGCTTTAGTGTGGATTTACCCTTTAGTAAATTTCTTTTCATTGCCATGGAAGACAGCTTTAATGCTGCTACTAATGGGCACGGCTTCATTCCGAAACCTTTAACAGACAAGTCTTTTTGCAATTGGATCAAAGATGATAAAAGCACACGAAATAGCACATGTTTTATGCGATATGACATCAAGGATGATGAAGGGAATATCGTATCCATTAACTCTCATCAGTTTAGGCATTGGCTAACGACCGCATTAATGAAATCCGGTACAAATGAGATGATGATTGATCTTTTTATGGGAAGAAAACCCGGTCAATCACGCCACTATGATCACCGTACAGCCAAAGAAAGAGCTGAATCTATAAGAGGTAGATATTTAGGGGCGGTCCCGCCAGACGATGCCCTCGGTCGTCGCATAAAAAGAATGAGAGACAACGACGTATCTTACGAAGAAATTGAAATGGCATTAGACCATACCTTATCTGTAGTGCATTTTACGCCTTGGGGCACATGTAAACGTGATTTAGATGTTAGCCCTTGCGAAAAAGGCATGATGTGCTTACGTGGAGATGATGGAAAGGGTTGTCAACACTTCGGCATTGACCCTGACGATTTGAAAGCTAAGCAGTCCATCACGAATACCAAAGTACACTATGAAAATCAATTGAGTGTATTGCTTCCAAACTATGAAAACTTGAAGGACACCCTCAACAAGCAAGAGCCTTTAGATCAACATGTACAATACTGCATCGATACTATTAATGGCTGCGAATTTGCGCTGGCGGCATACGAAAAAGCGATTGAATTGTCAGAAAACCAAATTAATGTAGTGCAAGTATTTGATCCTAAGGAAGTTAAATGAGTAAGAAAAATTGGGAATCTGACGCATTAATTTCATTAGATTTTTTTGAAAATAATCCAGAATATAAAGGCGAGTTCGGACATAAATATTTTGCCGACCGTTTTGACATTAGCCGGATGACGTTATCCCGCAATAAAAAATATATGAAGCGTTATGGCGAGGTAAATACATTCCTTAAAGGCATAAAAGTAGAGAGTGGCAATGTTGTTAATACTCCAATTGTCGGTAACAAAGAAAAGATTGAAGAATTGAACGCCAAAATAGATATCAAAGATAAAGAATTGGATGAATTAAAGCTACGTCTAAATGACTGTTATCAAATGCTTGAAGATCAAGGTATCGACCCCCAATTTGTTTATAAGAAAAGAATGAAAAAACACAAGCAGGCGTAATATGAGTAATCCTAAAGCAGCAGTAAACACAAAACGATTCGAAAATTTTGTAAAGGAAAGAGAAGAACAATTTGACTGGGAAGATTACGTACTCCCAAATCGTCTTGATTTGAACAAAAAAATGATAGCCAGAGACTGTGAATTTGACCGAAAGCGAATAACCGGAAACTCAGAAATTAAAACCAAGTACGATAAGATAAAAGAAGACTTAATTGAGAAAGGGATACTGATAAAGGATGATCGGCAACCATCTGTAAAAAATGCAAGCGCATCAGAAGGCATTGATAAGTCTATGGATAAGCGTTCACTAAAAAAGTCACAGGAGACACATGCGGCTTTAGAAGAGCAGTTGTTTCAGACTAATAAAGACCTATTGGAAACAAAAGAAAAACTTAAAATGCTTAAGGGTATAGAAGATTACATGCTAGCGACAGGACGCTTGTAATGTATGTTTTTGAAGGTCAGCTACAAATACGTAAGATCCGCAAACGTGGCTCTTATGGTGGCGTAATATTCTCAGCGGTCACGACTGGAGACAATCCAAAAAGATTTGTTGTAAAAGCAAACTGGAAAATAGCCCGTTCTCCCAGCCTTTTCCGAGAACATCATATTTGGGATGTCAAAGGCGAAGTAAATTACCAAACCGTCACATGGAAAGATGGGACTAAAGCTGTCGAGAAAGTCATTTTATCAGAGAGCTTGAAGTTCGTTAAAGCTTCCCATGAAAACCTAAAGCGGCTTCTAGCAGAATCAAGTGATTTCAAAGGGATCAGCCAGGTAAAGGCTGAGAAATTAGTTAGCTTTTTTGGTGATGAACTAATTCAAATCGCTAAGGATGGTGACGTTAAAAGGCTATTACCTATAATTGGTCAATCACTTGCTGTTCGCCTCGTTCAAGGATTGCAAAGCTACGAGGAGTTGAGCGCACTGCAACTGCTCGATGATTTAGGAGTACCACCTCATATTGGTGACTCAGTTATCAAAATATGGGGAACAAATGCTTATAGCTATATAAAGAAAAACCCCTACTTTTTAATTGCGTTCATGGCTGATTTGAGCGCTGTAGATGCCTATGCTATTGACCGACTAGGCATGACTGAAGATTGTAATGAACGCCTTATTGCTTATGCCAAGCAAGTTATGTTTAACGGATTTTCAACAGGAAATACGTGCCTCCCTCTGAGTAAAGTTAAATATCAACTCAAAAGGCTGATGGGAAACTCTAATATAGCATCAAAGGCAATAGACGTGGCGGTTGAACAAGGAGAACTATTGGTCCACGGTTCTATAGCACAAGTAAAAAGCATGGATATTGTTGAATCAAGTGTTGCAGATATTGTCAATTTTTTAAGCCAAAGGCGCTTTAGCGATTCACTGGGTAAACATGTTGTTCCTATTCTTGATGAATTTGAACGCAGGGTTGGCTTCCCATTAACTGATGAGCAAAGGGACGGCGTATTGCAGTGTTGCCAGAATTCATTAACACTCCTTACTGGAGGTGCTGGTTGCGGGAAAACAACTGTCATCGAAGCAATCTGTTTCGCCCTTGAACAGCTTCATCAGACTAAGCAAATAATACTTATGGCATTGGCTGGAAAAGCAGCACAGCGTATTACTGAGGCCACTGGACGGGACGCTATGACTATTGCAGGGTTCATGTACAACATGGACGCTGAAGATTTAAGCGACGATGCAGTGATAATTGTTGATGAAGCATCAATGGTTGATGTTTTGTCGCTGCTTAAAATATTAAAAAGAGTCCCAAAACGTGGACGAATAATATTCACTGGTGATCAAGAGCAGTTACCCCCAGTTGGTATTGGCTTAGGCCTTCATGTATTAGTCAATTTATCTCTGCCAAATCCGCATCTCAAAACAGTCCAAAGACAGTCTGAGGAATCAGGAATACCAAGTGTGGCTAACGCGATAAGATGCTTTGGTGATGCTCCAGTTAACATTCCTTTTGCTGAATTTAACGGGATTGGATCAGGAGTAAGTTTTGTCGAATGCTCTGATTTAGAATTGGAGCAAAGGTGCATTCAGATCTATAGCCAGCTTGGTGGTGATGGCTCTAATAATGACGTTCTTATCCTTTCACCAGTGAAATATAAATCTGGTGGGGTCGCGAATATTAATATGTTGATCCACGATCAATTTTCGAAAGGCAAACAATTGATGTTCGACCATAAGGAGTTTGGACATATACACCAACACATTCTAGGTAGTTCCTTGCGTATGGGTGAATTAGTTATGTACACGCGCAATGATTATGACAAGGACATAAGGAATGGCTCTGTAGGGAGAGTTGTTGGTCAAGGTGAGGATGGTGCCATGATTGACTTTGAAGGTAATGTTGTGACTCTCTCATTAAATGAAATGAGAAACTTAGAACATGCATACGCTATGACGGTTCATAAGTCTCAGGGTAGTCAGTTTGAACGAGTTATAGTTTCTATGAGAGATAGTCGAAACCTAGACCGTCACCTGATATACACAGCTGTTACAAGGGCAAAGCATCAAGTTGTATTTGTCGGTGACAAACAAGCATTGTATGGTGCACTGCAACGCTCAAATGCATCAAATAGAAACACTCTCTTGGCAATGCACCTAAATAATAAAGCGTTATCAATATTATGATTACGCGCCGGAATCTCCTTCCGCTGTGACAACGCTGAATTATGTTTTTACATTTGCACAGCTTAAAAGCGAACGCCGGGTGCAATAAAGACGAATATTGCGCGGCGTTATCACAGACCGTAATTCTAAAGAGCAAATTGAACATATTTTAAGCCGGGGTTTGCCAGCCGAGCATTTGATTCGCTTTATTCTTACTAATTATTCTATTTTCTTAGTTGATCTACTATCGCGTTAGTATTTTTACTCTGTATTAAATCAACTATTACACCTATTAGGGCATTCATCTTTTGACCATCAGATAGCGTAGCTTGAGCGTTTTCAACATTAGCAGACATTGTTTTGACAACTGAATCCCTCACCACATCACCTATATCACCACTTAACGCGGTATCTCTCGGGTTCTTTTCTACTTGCTCTATGACATTAGAGTTAGTCTGAACATGACTCATGACTTGAGACACAAAGTAAACCGGAGAGTTAGCAGGGTTTGCACCACCAAACTCTTCATTAATTCTTTCTAGTAACTCATCTAAGAACTGCTTTTCTCTATCATTAGGATCTGACGTGTTTGCAGTTATGGGCTTAAGTGTCTCGGCCTCTCCTTCGGCTTCTTGGTCACGCTGTTTAATTGCGTATCCTTTCAAAACAAGCCCTGATAAGTCTATTTGCTCTGGGCTTACACCTTTTAAACGTTTTGATAATAACTTAGCAAACGCAGCAAAGTTTTCTAGCTCAGCATCAGCTAATTCCAACAATTGTGAAACGTAGTTGTAAATGCGAACAAACCGACCTAAATCTGTTTTAAATCGCATAAGGCTTTCACGCATTACAGTGAATTCACTTCTTTTTGCTTCCGCTATTTTTTTGTTTTTATCATCCCCAGCAATATGAGCCTTGTCGTAGGCTGTTTCCCATTGCTTTACTGTATCATTGAGCGTTTTCAATTTTGAATTGAATATGTCTGTGGATCTTTGTGTAGATGCAAAGAGTTTCTTATGGATAGGATCATCAGGATTTGACTTGCCAGCGCCTAGAACGAGTTTATGTGATAGCTTTTTGAAATCATCTAGATCGCTTTGATTATAAATATTCGCCTCATCCAAGATGTCTTTAATATCGTAAACAACATTAACATCCTGCATATCCTCAAGTTCAGCACCGTTATCATATGTCTTAAACGCTGAAAGTATTGTTTCTGGTTCATTCACGAAATCAATTACAAAAGTCTGATCTTTACCGGGATAAGTTCTATTCAATCGAGAAAGCGTCTGTACTGCGTCCACATTACTTATTTTCTTATCTAGGTACATAGCAACGAGTTTAGGTTGGTTAAAGCCTGTCTGGAACTTATTCGCCACAATCATGACGCGATATTCATCAAGCTCAAATACATGGCGTAAGTCTTGGCCTTTAGTATCTGGGTTCAGGTTGTACTCAGTATATTCTTTTTCATAATCAATGCCGATGCCATCAGCGTCTTCACCTAGATCGTTTCCAGATACTTTACCCGAGAAAGCAACCAATGCTTTTAAACCATCAAGTTCATTCTTTTCGATATATTTATCGAAGGCTAATTTGTATTTTACCGCTTGTGCTCTACTGCCAGTCACGACCATTGCTTTTGCTTCGCCGTTCAATATCGTAGAAACATTCTGAGAGAAGTGTTTCATAATGAACTCAACCTTTTGAGTCACATTCGTTGGGTGAAGTGATTTCCAGCGAGCAAGCTCCCGGTTTGCCATTTTTTTATCGACACGCTTATTGCTTATTGCCGCCTGCCCGATAGCATAAGCTGTTTGATAAGGAGTGTAGTTTTGAAGCACGTCCAGAATAAAACCTTCTTCAATCGCTTGACGCTGAGTGTAAATATGAAACGATTGTTTCGGATTTTCTTTTGATTCAGGTTGCGATGGATCTTTAACTCTGCCGAACAATGTTAACGTTGAACTCTTAGGTGTCGCTGTAAATGCAAAATGACTAATATTTTTCGGCTGTACTCGAGACTTTTGAATTTCAAGTAGGATTTCTTCAATCCCCATTTCTTCTAACTTTGTCTTTTCATCTAATGACAATGCAGCCCTGAGACCTTGAGCTGTGCTGCCTGTCTGGGATGTATGCGCTTCATCAATAATGACCGCGAACTTTCTATCTTTCAGTGTTTGTTCCGTCAGGATAGCTTCCATAGCATATGGGAATGTCTGTATCGTAACTACAATAATGGGTGTTTTGTTTTTCAACGCTTCCGCTAATTGTTGTGACTTAGGCTTATTAGAAGTATTGCGGTCGATAGCATCAATAACACCCCATTGATGATCTAGCTGCTGAACAGCTTCTTGTAGCTGTGAATCTAGCACTGTTCTATCAGTAACAATAATCACTGAATCGAAGTGTGCTTGACCATCGTCAGTTCTTAAGCGAATAAGGTCATGTGCTGTCCACGCAATCGTATTGGTCTTGCCGGATCCCGCAGAATGCTCAAACAAATATTGTTGGCCAGCGCCGTGCTTTTTAACATCATCAATCATGGTGTTAACAGCTTCGAGCTGATGATAACGGGGAAATATAAGCGTTTCAGACTTGTACGGACGGCCTGACTTGTCGAATTTATCTTTTGTTTCAACATAGACAAAATTCGTAAAAATACGTAACCATGTATCTCGCTGGCAAACGTGTTCCCAAAAATAAGCAACAGGGTATTCACCATCTTCACGCGAAGCATTACCTTCGTGGCCGTTGTTACCTTTGTTAAAAGGCAGAAAACGAGTATTAACGCCTTTCAATTCTGTTGTCATCTCAATAAGAGAATCAGTCATGGCAAAGTGAACAATTGCGCCACGTTTAAAGGTTAAAAGAGGTTCTTTACGCTTCGTCTTTGGGTCGACAGGTAATCGGTCATATTTATATTGATTGATTGCATTATCAATTGACTGAGTGAACTCGGTTTTAAGTTCAACAGTTGATACTGGCATTCCGTTAATGAAGAATACCAAGTCGATTTCCCACTCTCGTGTTGGGCAGTATTTCAGTTGCCTAACTACTCTCAATATATTGGCGTTGTATTTAGCAATGGTCTTAGCATTATTCTGGTCTTCTGGCGCACGCTGTATCATATCGATACGGCCAGCTCCCGCAACATCGAAACCTTCGCGTAGCACTTTGATAGTGCTACCTGTTTTTGAACTCAACGCTTTTTCGAGACGCTGAAGTAATACATTGCCTGCCTGAGCACCATTTATGCGATGAATCTTCCCCCAAGCATCAGGCTGCGTCTTTTGCACCCAAGTAATAACGTCTTCAGGGTAAAGCGCCAACTGTTTGTTATACTCACTCGGAGAGCCTTCTAGCCAACCGTTATCAACAAGTTTCTTGGTAATGTAATCTTCTAAATGAACTTCGTGATGTGCTGCCATATTATATTGTCTCCCTGACGTCTATTTTTCCTGTTACTGCTGCGCTGATTAGGGCTGATCGGCGTTCTTTTAGAAGATCTATTGAGTTTTTAGTTTCCGCCAATAAAGAATCAATTTTGTTATTGGATGACTCTAGGAAGTCAGCTATTTCAATCTGCTCTTTTTTGCTTGGGAATGCTACTGGATTATTTAGCAAGTCCCCCTGAGTCATGCTTGGTAACGCCGTATTTGTTTGATAGTACTTAAAAGGAATTGTGGTAGCTAAGCAGTAAATAAAACGACCATGCGCTGTACTTTTTAATATTGAATAAAACATAGTGTCTACTGACCAGAACTTATCATTCACATGAAGTGGTTTATCTATTGTGCCTTTTCTTCCAAAAAGTATAGATTCACCGTCATGTAAAAAGTCAGTGGCTCTTTTAAAAATTCCTCCCGAACCGTAAACGGGGAAACTATTTTCTAAGTCATCAGTTTCCACATCTTTATAATCCTGCCCATTTTTTATCGACAAACAATGCTTTAATCTTCCTATTGTCCAATGCTTAGGTACTTTCCCAATCCACTCAACTCCAGAATCCTTCATCTCCACTTTGTCATCAAGCCCCTTGGTCACAACATGGGAAATCAAGGCTTGGCGCTTTTCTTCGAGGAGTTTGATGAAGGTTTGTTTTTCTTTTATGAGGTTGTCGATGTGAGAGGTTTGTTTAAATAGAACTGCGACTATATTTTTTTGCTCACGAAGGGATGGAAGAGGAAATCTTATGTTATTCATCGAAAATTGAGTTAGTTTGTCCCTAGTGCTTCCATTGATGTGCATCTCATATGAAACTGTATTTAATATGTGTTTCAAAAAATCATCAATAATTACATGTTTTTTTGAACGAAGAATGTGCGCATGATTGTTAACCCATACTTTGCCACTAACGGCAAAAGCTACATCCTTTTTTTTATCAAAAAAAGGTGCACCATCTTCTCCCACAAGAACAACATTTTCTATTAGACGTCAACTAACTTGTCCGGTTGGCGTCAATTAACTTGGCCGGTATTTGAGTTTAGTTTTATAGCTTGTTTTTTACGGTAGCTCTCGCCTTTAATTTGATAGATATCACTGTGGTGAACA
>Ga0222645_100323_pt1 | contig 27957 bp, 36 predicted proteins | sample AntAcemetagen292_FD_179881 | JGI IMG/M metagenome (GOLD analysis project Ga0222645, IMG submission 179881) | Saline water microbial communities from Ace Lake, Antarctica - #292 | ecosystem: Environmental > Aquatic > Non-marine Saline and Alkaline > Saline | place: Antarctica: Ace Lake | collected...
CAATATCACGCCACGGTCCTCGCTGCTGAGGTGCTTGCTTCGTATGTCCATCGCAACATCCTATGCCCAAAGGGCTCTGAGTGTTGCATTTGAAACTTGAGCCTAAGAAGTGTCAGGGCTTTTTCAAAGACCTGAATTTTATCGAAACGAGTATACTTATAAATTGGAGGAGCTGTTATAAATCCGATATTCTGTGTGTTAAGGGGCGCAGCCTGATTTGTGCATGCGTCCTTTATAGCAAGTGTAAATAATTTGCCCTGCTGCGTACTAAGATCTTTAAATATATGCCCCACATCTATAATCATGTAAATGAACCCAACGAAATAAACTTGTTGCAAGCCATTTTTTTTAACCATTTGCGTCGATTTATAGATTGGCTTGAGTAAAACTCCACGATGTGGCCACGTCTCAGACGTGGAGGTCTGGGGGTCTATAGCTAATAGGGTGGTATGTGTGTCACGTGAGGTTCTCGCAACATAAATAGATTCGTATCGGAGGAGAAATCAAGGTCGATTGGTAAGATTCTGGTCTCTGATAGATCAATATGCTTCACATTGAAGCGCTCGTCCTCCGCAGGCTGATGGGGAGAGGCTATTTTTTGACCGCTCCTATAAGGCTCGAAAATATTCCCAGCGCTTGAATTTCTAAATGAACCAATTTCTGCTAAACCGATCGCGTGGATGCCGGACATGTTATTCTCTGTCTTAAGCACCTCAACATAAATGGCTAATTCCTCCGCCGTAACGTTATCCGAGGCGATGATTAGCCCCGCCAACCCATCAAGCGTTTGTCGAAAACTGTCGACCCGTCGGTCAATTGTTGTCATGCCATGATCAGTCAACTGAGAAAAATTTTGCTCCGATCTGACTTTTTCAATATTATGGACAATGATAAAAGAAATATATGTAAGTGCAAAACATAAGGTAAGGATGATCGCTTTTAAGAATAGCGAACTTTTTATTGAGATCATATTTATCCCGCTCACAGAGTGGCGCTTAAACTAACATGAGAGGAGGTCTCCCGCTCAAGTCATGGGCCCCTTTTTAAAGTATCAGTATGTTATGAAATGTGAATGGCTAATCTATCAACGCAGTCTAGCAAGCATACATGCGTGGATATGATGGGTAATGAAGTCACACCCCATGAACAGCGTTGGGTTCGCCCGAGCCCATTTTATTCACTTTATGCGACCATATCGAGCGCGGCACGCTGCGCATAGTAATTGGCTTCAGCTTCCACATGCGGGATGTTACCGATGGGTTCAGGCCGCCAGCGATTGTTGAAGCACTCTACCCATTCGAGCGCCGCCATTTTGACAGCCTCTAGATTTTTCCAAATGTTAAGGTGGCGAATAACCGCGGTCTTGTAAAGTTTATAGATTGTCTCGACCAAAGCGTTGTCATAGCTGTCTCCGCCGCTTCCAACGGAGGGATAGATGCCTGTGTGGGCCAAGCGTCGGTGTAGTGGATTGAGACGTATTCGGACCCGCCAGCCAACGATGTGGTTGGCAAGTTGTCGACAACGAAAGCCACGTAGAGGAAGCCAGCCTCGGTCGAGGCATACTTGAAGTTGTTCACCCACAGCATGTTTGTCACGGGCGCACGGAAGCTGGCGGTTTACCTTGTCCTGCGGGCATGGGGCTGAAATATAGCTAGGCGTGATTTTGACGCCCTTGCCACGAACGGTCCCGTGCAACCTGTTCTGCGTCATCATGCGCGCCGCTGTGCTGCAGGCGATATTAAACCTTTCTCGATTGAGCTGATTCGAAGCCTTGCGCACGCCGTAGACTTTGAAGTTTGTGTCCCAGAACCGTGGCATCTAGGGGCGCAGAGCTGCATGGCTTTGTTGTCGCGCCGACGCCTTAGACGGGCTGGCACGGATTGGCAGATGGACCCTTCAGTCGCCAATGATGCGCTCAGAGACAACTGGATCAACGATGTGGGCGTCATTTACATTGGCAAGGCGAGTAATCTTCGCCACAGCAGGCTGCAGCAATATGCAAGATTTTGGGACGGGCGGCCCGTTGGGCATTGGGGCGGGTGCCTGATTTGGCAATTGTTCGACAGGCATTCAATGTTGGTCGCTGGGCGAGCGATTTCTAAATGAAGCTCCTTGGGTGGTCGATTGGCGGGTGGTTGAGGAATTCCGTGAAACTTATGGCAAGCCCCCATTTGCTAACGATCCACACCGACTTGGGCGATAGCCAATATCCTTTGATAGGGGTAGTAGGGTGCTACGGACGGGCTGACCGTGCGCCGGTCACTTAGAAAGTCCACATATCTTATGTCTAATTCGTGCATGAAAGTAGTGTTGGTTACACCTGAAATTCCGTTCAACACGGGTGCTATTGGGAGGACCTGTGTTGCGTTGGATCTTGAGCTGATCTTGATTAAACCTTATGGGTTTTCCTTGGATGAAAAATCAGTGCGTCGAGCTGGAACGGATTACTGGAAGCATGTTCACCTAAGTGAATATGACAGCTGGCAGAGCTTTTTGGATGAACGCAAGCCGACGCGTGACGGCTTATACTTCTTCGAGGAACATGGCGCGCAAAGTGTCTTCGATCCCGTATATGAACCTGATGCTTACTTGGTATTTGGCTGTGAATCTGCAGGTCTTCCAGCAACGATACTGGGCGGGATGGAGGAGCGTGTCTTTAGCTTGCCGATGCGCAATCCCTTAGTCCGATCACTAAATTTAGCTAACGTAGCTACGGCTGTGGTATATCAAGCAATGCGCACCCAACTAGGTGGTTGAAAACTGCCAATAGCAAGTTCGTCGGCAAAGCCCGTTGTGTTCGCACAGCTGACTTTTAACACCCTTGCAAATAAGATCTGCATTTTTTCTTGGCGACACTAACGCCCAGTGATGCCCTCAAGCTGCGTTAAAGGTGTCCTCTGCGTGACCCGTTCGGGGGCCCGTCTCTCGTAGAAGGCATTGCCGCCTGTCGAAAGAACGTAGTGGATATTGTTATAGGGTGCGTGAAATGTTGCGGCGTGGAAGAATTGCGCACTAGCGATAAGCGGGTGTCGTTCTCCTCCCAAGACTGAGACGGCGGCCTCACGGACAATCGAAGCTGATCTACTGTCCATTTTGCGTGACATGATCCCGGGTGCAAACTGCCTTTTTTGCCCGACGACACCGCATACCGTTTTGGGATAGTCGCCGGAATTGACGCGGTTCATGACTACACTGCCTACTGCGATCATCCCGTCCCGGCTGGAGCGGTTGGATTCAAAATACATCGCCCGTTCCATGCAGTCGAGTTCGGTCTGTCGCTGGAAAATACCGCAGCTCGTCAGGGTCGCCAATGCGGCTGCCGCAATGAGCGTCTGAAGTCTCACCTTTTGAAGTGACATTTTTGGCGGCTCCTAGAGGACAGTTGCGTCGTCGTATTATCGTCTAGGACTCTAGCAGGTTCGTAAAGTTCGCACCAATGGATAGTCGGTGGAGTTTGACGGCAATCTTCCCGTTTTTAACGGGACGCGGTTATAGAATTTACGCGGCCATTTTCAGTTTTTGGGCAGGTGTAACGCTCTAGTGATTCCTGCAACAAAAGGTGTTAAATAAAATGGTCTCCTAAAGTCACAGATTTAACGCCAAGAACTCCGCACTATGCTGGAGGAACCTTGGGGTTCAGGTCACTGAGGTCAACGCCAACCAGATTTTCTTAGAACGATTCGATAGATCCCGATGGGTTTCAGGCCCTGGTCCAAACAACCAAAGACGGATTGCCTGACTTGCCCGTAACGGGGTGCTATACGAACGCAGACACGTATTAAAATCATTGATAAAACAGGAGGCGACCAAATGGTAGAGCCAGAGACATTTGCGTTCCTCACTGAACTCGCCTTGAACAACCGCAAGGCCTGGATGGACGAACGCCGCACCGAGCGCGACGACGCTCTGCGCAATTTTACCGGCATTGCCATAACGCTGCACGATTATGCTGATCGTTTTGATCATTCCGTAGCGGATACAAGGATCAAGCCAAAGCAAAGCTTCACCAAGTTTTTCCAAGAGCCGCGGGACCGTATTGGACGCGCTCTTTATCGTGCGGAGGTGGATGTCTTTGCCAACGCCGGTGATCCCGCAGAAGACTTCGGATACTATCTCCACATCGAGCCGGGAAACTGCTACGCAGGTGCCGCACTTTTCCAGCCGTCCAAGGAGGCGCTGGCTCGGTTGCGCAGTCGTCTCCTCAATGATCCAGCAGGCCTGAACGACGTGTTGGCTGACCCTGAGTTTAGTAAACTCTTTTCAGACGGATTGGTGACACGAAAGGCGTTAGATGCGTTGCCGGAAGGTTTTGAGGGTAGAGGGCCCACAGTGCCCTATTCTAGAATGGTTGGCTTAGGATGCCGTACTGGCCTGCCAGACGCTGCTTTGCTTGATGACGAGGTGATTGACGAGCTAATCGAGATCTTTCGGGTCGCTAGTCAACTGGTGCGCTACTTCGATTGGTGATCCTCATTCTCTGCATTAAAATACACCGGGTTGTCGCGCCGTAGCGGCTCATCCGTCAGAGAATTGCATCCAATGGTCATCGTCAGCGGTCGCAACAATGCCTGTGCGGCTTGTCGGTGTCAGGCCATATTCACTGGCCAGCTGGCGTGTCGTCGTCGCGCACCGAACAGCAAGGCCCATCATCTTGAGGTGGATCTCGCCTGTGGCGGCCTGGTTTTCCTCGATCTGCTGGATGGTCGCGACCAGGCTGCAATAGGTGGCCACGCCGGACAGGTCCGCTTTCGTGATGACGCGGCGGTCGATCAGCTAGGGCATGATATTGCGGCACTCAGTACGACCTTGCTCAGTGAGGTGCTTTGGTCAGGGCTTCTGCGTCTCCACGCAGGGCGTGCTTCACGCCGCGATTATGCACGGTCATAATATGACCTTAATTGTTTCATTGTTGCAGCTGGGTTTAGGTGAGAAGAGATCAGTGTAATAGTCCGACATAGGAATGGTTAATGAGGTGGGCTTTGATAATTGTGCTGATGGGGACAGCTTGGATGGGACATCTTATGTCAAAGTCCAATTATCAGCTGGTGTGCGCTCAACTTTCTGAAATGAGTAACAAGTTGCCCAACGTCCAACAATGTGACGGCGGTCTGTAGGTGAGCGCTCATTGTGACACCGCCAGGATTTCGAGGCCACGGTGCGTGCCAAGCTCGACAAGGCCGGTGATCTGGTAGGTGTCGCCATGGTAGGCGATGCGGTCAGCCGTGGTTGGTGCGCCTAGGAACACCGGTCATGTCGACGGATGGTGCGCAAATCCAAGTCACACCCGACGTCCGGTCGACGGGGCAGGGATACGCAATTCTAATTATTGCCCAGTCTCGGCCTTGCCCCTTGAGTTGGCATACACCCCCATACTCTATGCTATCGCCCCACGAGGCACACGTCTCTGACATAGGTGCTCCATCCCGGACGATCACACTGATCCTCGCCGATCTGCCTTTTTCACGGCAAAATCGGTTCTGAGCGCGGTTAGTAATAGAGGGCAAGGATGCTGATCCAGCTTCACAAGCAGGCGACGACAACGCCAAAGATCCGTAGTATTGGTCACGCCGATTGCGGACCTTCATCGTGGGCATGTCGAGTGTCGGCAGTGCGGGACAAAGTTACCACGCGAGGTCAAGTAGGCAATGCCTGCTCCCCGTCCGAAATTGAAGTTCGTGCCAAGAGCCAAAAAACACTTCGCTGGGCATTTTGATCCGTGGTGGATCCAGGTAAATCCGTCCTTTGCCGCTAGCAAAGGAGAACCGGTCGCAAATTCATCTGTCACGCTGGAATTTGCGCGTTAGCTTTGTCAAAACGAGCGGTGTGTCACCGCCAGGACCTTGATGTAGTGTGGGTGGCCGACGGATGAAAAGGATTGGCCTCGACGCGACCGACATTCGCATCCTCTGCGCGGTGCAGCGGCATGGGCAGCTAAGCAAGGCCAAGCTTGCCGAAATTGCCAATATTTCTGCGACGCCTGGCTGGGCCCGACTGGATCGGCTCAAAGCGGCAGGTCTCATACTGGGTTATCATGGTGATATCGCCATAGACCGGATCTTAGATGTAACGCAGGTCATGGTCACCGTGTCGCTGACTCATCATCGCAAGGCCGACTTCGACAGGTTCGAGGCCTTCGTTATGGGCCGTGACGAGATCACGGAATGCATCGCTACTGGCGGCGGTATGGATTACGTTTTGAAGGCTGTCAGTTTCAATCTCACGTCGTTTCAAGCGCTGATGCAGGCGATGCTGGATGCTGAGCTCGGTGTCGATCGATACATGACTTACATCGCGACTCGCATCGTCAAGGCAAGCAGCCCCAACCTTGCCAAACTTGCTGCGAAGGACGTCGGCTGGCCCACGTAGACCGAACGGTCATAACTCTGCCCCAAAATGAGCCTGTCTGGCCTAAAACTGCCGCTTTTTCAGCCCGAATATGCAGATCTCTCGGATCTAAATTCGCTCAGGTTGAATATATCCCGGCCCATTGGACCGGTGATTAATAGGGGCGATAAAGATGCACGCAGACGACTTCGGCTTTGGTACTCAGATTCGGAAATCTCCCTATTTTGACGCTACCGTCCGGTGGGGTGCCACGGGTTTTTCCGTTTACAATCATATGTATATTCCGCGCGATTTCGGCGACCCTGAACAGAACTTCTGGACCCTCGTCAACGATGCGATCCTGTGCGATGTGGCCGTCGAGCGTCAGGTCGAAATCACTGGTCCCGATGCTGCGCGCTTTGTTCAGATGCTGACCCCGCGCGATCTGTCAAAGATGGCCGTAGGCCAGTGCAAGTATGTCCTGATTACAAACGCCGAAGGCTGCATTCTTAACGATCCGATCCTGCTGCGTCTGGCCGAAAACCACTTCTGGATTTCTCTGGCGGACAGCGACATCCTGCTGTGGGCGCAGGGCGTGGCCGTGCATTCAGGGCTCGACGTCATGATTGGCGAGCCGGATGTGTCGCCTCTGCAGCTCCAAGGACCGAAGTCTGGCGAGATCATGAAGGCCCTGTTTGGCGATAGCATTTTGGACCTGAAGTATTATTGGCATCGCGAACTTGAACTCGACGGCATCCCGCTGCTGGTGTCCCGCACCGGCTGGTCCAGCGAGCTGGGCTACGAGATTTATCTACGCGATAGCGCCTATGGCGATGCGCTGTGGGAGCGGATCATGGTGGCGGGCATGGCGTTCGGTCTGAAGCCTGGCCACACATCCTCGATCCGCCGTATTGAGGGCGGGATGATGTCCTATCACGCCGACGCCGACATCAAGACAAATCCCTACGAGCTTGGGCTCGACCGCCTCGTGAACCTTGACATAGAGGCCGACTTTATCGGAAAGGCGGCACTGCGCCGCATCCGCGATCAGGGCGTCAGCCGTATCCAAGTCGGTGTGATCATCGATGGTGCGCCGATGAAAGGTCCGAACACCACCTTCTGGGCGATCACCAGGGACGGAACGGAAATCGGCAAGGTCACGTCGGCGGTCTACTCCCCCCGGCTGGAGCGGAACATCGCGCTGGCGATGGTGGCGGTCGCTCACGCACCGGTCGGGACGGAAGTGAACATCATGACCCCGTCCGGACCCGCCCGTGCGACCGTGGTCGAGCGTCCGTTTTATGATCCGAAAAAGAAACTCGCCGCTGCCTGAGCGCCCTAGCCCATGAAGAGACCTGACATATGTCCAACCTCTCGATTCAACTGCACTGGCAGCGTGTTGAACCCGCGCTTCTGACCGGCAAGTATTCTAACGCACATACGGTGCGATTCAATGATGCCTGTGCCGTCCAAGTGGACGCCGCCCCCGATTGGGGCGGCGATCCGGCCCACACCAATCCAGAACAGGCGCTCGCCTCCGCGCTGTCCAGTTGTCACATGATGACCTTTCTTGCACTGGCGGCAAAGGCGGGGTGGCCGGTGGCGAGCTACAGCGACCATGCGGTCGCACACCTTGGCAAGAACCCGAAGGGGCAGATGTCAGTGACCCGCATCGATCTGCACCCGGTCGTGCGTTTCGATACTGCATTTTCGCCTTCGGACGCCGAGCTGGAAAAAATGCAGCACCGCGCGCACCGCTACTGCTTCATCGCCAACACGCTGGCCGACAGTGTCGAAATCAATATCCTGCAACTCGCACGACCGGACCTGATCCCATGTTAACTGGCGACATACTTACGCACGAACTGGACGTAGACGGCATCCTGCGTCTGACCCTCAACGACCCCGGACGGCGCAACGCGCTGTCCGAGGCGATGCTGGTAGAACTGGCCGGTGCCTTTGCACGGGCCGAAACTAATCCTTCGGTCAGGGTCATCATCCTTGCCGCAAACGGCCCCGCCTTTTGTGCGGGTCACGACCTCAAGGAAATGACCGCAGGCCGCGCAGGCACAGATGGTGGACGGTCCTATTTCGCGCATGTGCTCTCACTGTGTTCTGGCGTCATGCAGAGCATCGTCGCCTGCCCGAAACCCGTCATTGCCGAGGTTACCGGCGTTGCCACCGCCGCCGGCTGCCAGCTTGTCGCAAGCTGCGACCTTGCCATCGCGGCCGAGACGGCAAAATTCAGCACGCCCGGCGTTCACATCGGTCTGTTCTGCTCGACGCCGATGGTCGCCTTGTCGCGCAATGTGGCGTGCAAACATGCGATGGAGATGCTGCTGACAGGCGACATGATCCCGGCGGACCGCGCGGCAGAAATCGGTCTGGTCAACAGGATCACGACCGTCGCAGATTTGCGGGATTCCACGATGGAACTGGCGCGCAAAATCGCGTCGAAATCCAGCATGACACTGGCCACCGGTAAACGCGCCTTCTACGCGCAACGCGAGATGCGCCTCTCCGAGGCTTATGACTACGCAACGCAGGTCATGGTCGAAAACATGCTCGCCCAAGATGCACAGGAAGGCATAGGTGCCTTTATCGCGAAACGGGCCCCCGCATGGCAGGATACCTGAGCTGATGGACGCAAACCCCTACAACACCTGGCTTGACCGCAATCCGGCAAATTATCAGCCCCTGACGCCGCTGACGTTCCTGGACCGCGCGGCCAGCGTTTTCCCGGATCATACGGCCATCGTGCATGGTGCGTTGCGGCGTAGCTACGCCGATTTCTACCGGCGTTCGCGGCAGCTTGCCTCGGCGCTAACGCAGGCGGGGATAGGGCGCGGCGATACGGTGTCCGCGTTGCTGGCGAACACGCCAGCAATGCTCGAATGTCATTATGGTGTGCCAATGTGCGGCGCGGTCCTGCATTCAATCAACACCCGGCTGAATGCGACGATCATCGCATTCCAGCTCGATCATGCAAAATCCAAGCTGGTGATTGTGGATCGCGAGTTCATGTCCCTGATGCAGGACGCACTTGCACTGGCGACGGTCAAACCCATGCTGATCCAATACGACGACCCGGAGTTCACGGAACAAACTGCTGTCCTCGATGCTGTCGATTTCGAGGTTTTCCTGTCTGGTGGCGACCCTGATTTTGCATGGCTGATGCCGGATGATGAGTGGGACGCGATTGCGATTAACTACACTTCCGGTACGACCGGAGATCCAAAGGGCGTGGTGTCGCATCATCGTGGGGCCTACCTGCTGGCGCAGGGGAACGCGCTGACCGCCTCGATGCCGAAACACGCGGTCTACCTTTGGACCCTGCCGATGTTTCACTGCAACGGCTGGTGCTTTCCCTGGACGCTGTCCGCCATCATCGGCACCCACGTTTGCTTGCGGCAAGTCAGAGCGGAACCGATTTGGTCGGCGCTTGCCGACGAACGGGTGACCCACCTGTGCGGTGCACCGATCGTCATGTCACTGATGATCTCTGCCGCAGCGGCGGTCAAACGTGACCTCGACCGCAACGTGCAATTCTTCACCGCGGCAGCACCACCCCCCGAAAAGCTGCTGGCGGACATGAAGACCGCGGGTTTCGATGTGGTCCACCTATATGGGCTCACCGAGACCTACGGTCCCGCCGTCGTGAATGACTGGCACGAAAGCTGGTCTGATCTGCCACTCGCCGAACAGGCGCGGCTGAAGTCCCGGCAAGGCGTGCGCTATCTGCCGCTCGAACGACTCGAGGTGCTGGACCCGGAAACGATGATGCCGGTGCCGCGTGATGGCCAGACCATGGGCGAAGTGATGTTTCGCGGCAATGTTGTGATGAAGGGTTATTTCCGCAATCCGCAGGCCACGCAGGATGCCTTTGCCGGGGGCTGGTTCCATTCAGGCGACCTCGGCGTGATGCACCCCGACGGCTATATTCAGCTCAAGGATAGGTCCAAGGACATCATCATCTCGGGTGGCGAAAACATTTCCTCGATCGAGGTCGAAGAGGTGCTCTATCGTCATCCAGACGTGCAAGTCGTAGCCGTCGTAGCAATGCCACACAACCAGTGGGGAGAAACGCCCTGCGCGTTCGTCGAGCTTTCTGCCGATGCCGATACGAGCGCGAACCAGCTTCGGGATTGGTGCCGTACCCATCTGGCTGGATACAAGGTCCCGGGGCGTATCGTGTTCATGCCGATCCCGCGCACCACGACGGGAAAGATCCAGAAATTCCTACTGCGCGAACAGGCGCGCGCGCTGGCCGCAGACGTCATGCCGGGCATGTCGCCGGATACATCCGGATCAGCGGCTAGGAAAATAGAACCCGCACTTTAAAACCGGGATCGGATCGGATTGAGGAGATCGCACAGGGTCACAGACGTCTTTTCAAGGGAGGAACGTCCAATGGACCTCAGACCAAATTCGACGTTTCACGCAACCCCGAAACTCGCCATGGAGGCCCCTAGCCTTTACTTTGATGCTCAGCCCTGACGGGTCGCAACCTAACGGGTTGGCGGTGGTGAATGTAGACCCGACATCAGAGCGTTATGGCCAGATCGTCCATCAGGTAATCATGCCCAACACCGGTGGCGAGTTTCACCATTTCGGCTGGAAGGCCTGCCCTTCGGCTTGCGTAACCTTCTTGGTTTTCGCTTATGACAGGTTTTGGTTTTTCGCGCTTACGGGTGAAGGAGGCCACACTAATCAGCACTATCGACACAAGATGCGCAGATGGCCGGGATTTCGCACTGCATTCGCAGCGCAGTTCAGTCCTGCCGGCTTGACAGGATGCGGGCGAGAAATGGCTCAGCATTCAGGGATCGACGGACAGGGACACACACAGACACGTTTTCACAGGCAGCCGATCTGGTTTGTCGACGTCAATAATACACCGGCAGCACCCAAGTATTGCGGCGCTGCGTCGGGCAGGCCAAAATCACCAGTGACTCAGAGGGCCGCCGCAGGATTCGATGTCGCGGGGCCTTTACTCCACCCGCACCCATCGCATTGACTTTGCACTGTAGGCACGCTGCCAGTGGCTCTAGCGGCCCATATTGCCGAAATTTTTCGCCATACAGTCCGATCTAGTTTTGCTGGCGAGGGGTTCGGCAAAATTTACCCTTTGGCGCTCACGTGCGGGCTCTCATCGTCTCACGAACAATCCCATACGACTTCCACCAAATTTCAGATTTTGCTTGAAGATCACGATTTCTGAATTTTGGAGTTTTTAAACACAATCCGGACTTTTCAGACATTCGCGGAGATTGCGAGATTTTTTGCCTTCCTTTAAAACGGATCGACGATACCGTCCGCTTTTAAACCATCGCTATTTTCAGTGACGGTGCCATCCTTGTTGAGGAAGTAGCTCACGGCAGCAGACGCTTTCGGGCCCGGCATGACCAGCATCAACCCTTTGGCGGTGCGCAGGACTTCACCTCGGTCGGAGCAGCTACCAAATTGCGGGGATGCGCGGAGGCCAGCGACATCAAGTGTTGCCCAGAGGTAGTATCCAGCACATTCGTGTTCTCCTGATGCTAGAAAAATCAGGAAGGAATTGCCGGACAAGGCCTCGACCTCTGGAAAGTATGAACTTTCGAATGAGAGGGTTTCCGTCTCGGTGATCAGCATTAGATCATTGTTCGCGAATGTCTGCGTCATCTGAACTGTGCCAAGAGGCAGGCGTATTTCAGTTGCGTCATCGGCATGGGCCGGCCCCAAAGCTAAGGAGAATATCAGGCCAAGACTGGATCTGGCCAAACGGGTGTAAGTGTTTCGCATCTGGCCCATCATCTTGCTTGTATCCACTGGCAGATAAGGCGGCACGCCATGAATTACAGGGACGGCTGACGTCTTTTTATGTGGTAAAATGCAGCCTGACACATGCCGTCCACCATTGGCTGCGCAAAAAAAATTCACTGCGAGCGCTATTGGGTCAACCGATTGTGATACCCACCTCGATGCAGGGCGGACGGACTGCCCCCGAGGGTCATACAATTGGATTACATCTACATCGTCGCCGGTCTGATTGGCCTTTTTTTTGGTGGTGAGGCGCTTGTGCGAGGCAGCGTCGGCATTGCGCGGCGCATGGCGATCCCTCCATTGCTGATCGGCCTAACCGTGGTGGGATTCGGGACCTCCACACCAGAGCTTCTTGTTTCAGTCCAAGCCGCGTTACGCGGTGTGCCTGACATCGCGGTGGGTAATATCGTTGGATCGAATATCGCCAACATCTTGCTGATCGTTGGCCTGACCAGTCTGGTCTGGCCCATCCGTGTTTCTGGCTCGACGCTGCGGCGTGACACGGCAGTCATGGTTGCCGCGGCCATCGCATTGGTGCCGATCTTTGCGATGGGCGAAATCGGGAGGTTGCCGGGTGGCTTGCTGGTCCTCACGTTGGCTGTCTACTTGACCTGGGCCTACTTGCAACCCGGTGACGCCGCTGATGACACCGGTGATACGTCGGTTCCCGCATCGATGGCTATCTCTGCGCTCTGGGTTCTGGGCGGGCTGGTCGTATTGATGTTTGGTGCTCGGTTTCTGGTCGATGGATCGGTGTCGATTGCTCGCGGCTTCGGCATTTCCGAGGCGTTCATCGGTCTGACAATTGTGGCAGTGGGCACCTCCCTTCCTGAACTTGCCACGTCCATCATTGCTGCCTTTCGGCGTCAGTCGGAAATCGCAATCGGTAACATCGTTGGGTCCAACATATTCAACGTGCTCGGAATTCTTGGCGTGACGGCGTTGATCAAGCCTGTGCCGGTTGCCGACAGGTTCCTGACCTTTGACCAGCCTATCATGATAGCGGCATCGCTGGCTTTGACTGCAATGCTTTTGACGCGTGCGGTCATCGGCAGGGCTATCGGCTTGATCGTGTTGGTCGCTTACGTTGCCTACGTGTGGTTGGCGCAGTAACGGACTGCTGAATGGCAGGCAGTAGGCTTCAAAGATTTGATTTGGCCGTTCACCCCGACCGCGATGGTGGTGCAGACAGCATCTCTGCTGCGACGCAGAATAGCGTCAAAGCGGGCTCACCCTGACCTTCGCTGCGCCGAGCGTAAACGGCCGGCCTAGGAAGCTAAAGAAGCGGTCCTATCGAAAGGCTTGAGCAACCTGCTTGGTTTTTGCTTAAGATCGGTGTTGGTTTTTCGCGCCTACGGGTGAAGGAGGCGATACAAATGCGCAGTCCGCCGCAAGGCGAAAAATGGTGGGGATTTCGCAGCGATTTTGCAGCGCGGTTCAGTCCTGCCTGCTTGACAGGATGCGGGCGAGAAATGGCTCAGCATTCAGGGATCGTCGGACAGGGACACACACAGACACGTTCTCACAGGCAGCCGATCTGTTTTGTCGACGTCAACAATACACCGGCAGCACCCATGTATTACGGCGCTGCGTCGCGCTGGCCCAAGCCACCAGCGACTCTCAGGGCAGCCGCAGGATTTGATGTCGCTGGGCCTCCACTCCCCGCAGCCGTTGCATTGACTTTGCACTGTAGGCGCGCTGCCAGTGGCCCTAGCACGTATGGGGATGTGCGCTGATAGCTCGCCGCAGATCGAGCCCTGAAAAAAGTTGGTTGCGTCCAATTTTGTGCCGGCCAACTGTTGGAGCACTTCCTGCGAACGCTCATGCTAATGCAATAACCAGAACCGGCAGGTTGATGTAATTCAGTGTCAAAATATTGCTGCTTGTGACCTTGAGAGACGGTGCAGGCAAAACAGAGTTGGTGCAATGGCTGCCCAGTCAGGTTAAACTTTATTCGTGCAGCCGCCGCGGCTGGAACAAGTGGGGTTCTGTCCATGAGCGAATTTTCTAAAATGAGCGTCGCTGACTTGAGCCGAGAACTGGGTCGTAAGGCATTTTCGCCCACGGACCTTTTGCGCGATGTTTTAGAGCGTTATGAAAAGCTTGAACCTCAGCTCAACATGTTTGCGTATTTCGATCGAGAAGGTGCTCTCGCTCAGGCCGAAGCGTCAGAGCGCAGGATCATGCGAGGCGAGAAGCTTGGTGAGCTCGACGGCATTCCGACGTCTGTAAAAGATCTCATAGCAGTCAAGAATATGCCGATGAGGTTCGGGTCAAGATCATCATCAGCCGACCCTGTGGCGATCGATGCCCCAGCCGTCGAGCGCCTTCGTGCCGCTGGCGCTGTCATCCTCGGAAAATCAACGACAAGCGAATTCGGCTGCAAGGCCGTTGGCGATAGCCCACTTTCAGGCGTTACCCGAAACCCGCTCGATCCCAACCTGACGCCAGGGGGGTCAAGTGCGGGAGCTGCCGCAATGGTTGCTGCTGGGCTTGTTCCTTACGCGATCGGCACCGACGGTGGTGGATCGATAAGGATACCAGCAGCGCTGACCAGGATTTTTGGCATAAAGGCACAGTTCGGTCGCGTTCCTGTATATCCGGTTTCCGCTACGCCCACACTTGCCCATGTGGGCCCTCTGACAAGGTCGCCAAAAGACGCGGCGACAGTCCTTGGGGTGATCTCAGGATTTGACCGTCGTGATCCATTCTCCACTAGGGAAAACGTTCCCGATTTCAATAACGCCGTAGCCCAGGAACGAAATCTGCGCATCGCGTGGAGCCCGACAATGGGATTTGGGCGTGTAGATTCTGATGTAGCGGTGTGCACTGCTGCCGCTGTCGCGCGACTTGAGCGGCTGGGCTATAATATCGAGCAAGTGGATGTGTTTGATGCCGACCCTATCGAAATGTGGACTTCTGAGTTTTACGCTGGGGTTGGAACACGCCTAAGAGGCATAATTGACGTGCAGCCAGAGCTTCTTGACCCAGCGGTTCTGAAGGTTTTGCGACAGGCATTGCAGCAAGAAATGAAAAGCTATTACGAAAGTGTATTCGCGCGGTATGCCTTTCGGGAAAAGATGCGACAAGTTTTTGATAAATTTGATATTTTACTGACACCAACACTGCCTGTCAGCGGAGTTGAGGTTGGGCGTGATGTTCCAGAAGGATATGAAGACAGGTCGATCGTGTCCTGGGCGACGTTTACCTACCCGTTCAATTTAACTGGAAACCCAGCAGCATCGATGCCGGTCGGTCTCACATCCAAGGGGCGTCCAGCAGCGCTTCAGGTAGTCGGGGCTACGTTCGACGAAGCATCGATCTTTTCTCTGTGTGGTGCGATTCAGCGAGAAGGTATGTCGTAGGACATTTCCGTTTGAAAGTTTCCGAGTTTTGCAGCCCAAACTTAGACCCTGATAGATCATTACTCAGGAATGGAACCGTCGCGGTTTGATGCCGCTCCTTTGATAGCATTCACTGCAACAAAGGAGGCGATCAATGGGACATGGAAGAACAGATGAATTTCGTAAGAATGCGGTGCGTAAAGCGTTGACTAGTGGGCTGACGCATAAGCCGGTGCCTGACGATCTGGGTGTTGGATTTGAAGATATCCCTCAGGCCGGCTGGGAAGCCTACGGCATAACGACCTTCCAGAAGCCGGGCACAGATATTGGTGAAGCAAGGGTTGCTTAGCTGGCGGCACCCATTGGCGGCAAGGAGGTAGAAGCGATCAAGCTATCGGCAAAGATGGTATGGCGAAATTCTGTTGCGTCGTCGGCAAAATGAGAGGCTTTGCGCGTCACCGTGACAGCCTTGGATGAATAACCCGATGTGGGCCTGCACTTCCTCACCGGGAGACCTAAGATAAATTAAGAACAATGTTCTGAACCTACCCCTCGGTCACGTCCGATCGGACCGAAAAACTCCACCAAAACATATCAATATCCCTGCATTAAAAGCCTAACAGAACACTGTTTTTTTCTTTGGTTGGTTGGTGGGGCAGCGTCGCATTGTGTTTTTGCTCAGCACCCTAAATTAGGCAGAAGAACATCTAAAATCGAAAGGCTACCCCATGCAACGGATCACACTCGCCGTCACGACGGGCTTCACCGTATTTGCCGCTACAACTGCGCTGGCAAGCGACCTCGGCCCGCTGATCACTCCGGCCGAATTGTCGGAGACATCCGAGAATCCCATCCTTCTGGATGTGAGAGATGTGGGCTACGACGCTGGTCACATTGAGGGTGCGGTCACTGCACCTTACAGCCTGTTCCGCGGGCCTAGCAACAATCCCGGCGAAGTCCCCCCGGTAGAGCAACTGGAAGCCACCTACGAGGATCTTGGTCTCGCCCTAGATCGCCCTGTGGTTATCGTTTCTCAGGGAGACACCGATACAGACTTCGGCGCGGCAGCGCGGGTCTACTGGACGCTGAAGAGCTCTGGCTTTACCAACCTTTCGGTGCTGAACGGCGGTGCGATCGGCTGGGTCAACGCGGGTCTGCCTGTATCGACTGATGTTGTCACGCCGACCCCGACCGACTTGTCGATCATGTGGAACGACACTTGGACCGCTGACACTGATCAGGTCGATAGCGTTCTTGCAGGCGAAGCGGGGGGCAAATTGATTGACGCACGACCCACTGCATTTTTCGAAGGTAATCAAGCCCATCCGGCCGCCTCTCGCCCTGGGACGCTGCCAGGTGCGCAAAGCCTGCCTTATACAGAGTTTTTCCGCCCCGGTGCCACTGCCATCGGCAATGACACTGATGTAGCGGCGCTGAAGGCGAAGCTGCAAATTGAAGAGGGCGATGCGGTTGTTTCATTCTGCAATACGGGCCACTGGGCGGCGACCAACTGGTTCGCGATGTCTGAACTGGCGGGCATCCAAGACGTGAAGCTCTATCCCGGATCAATGGTCGAATACTCTCAGACAGACGGTAAGATGGCCAATCAGCCCGGTCTAATCGCCAACTTTCTTAACCAGATCACCGGCGGCAACTAATGACCTCTAGGGCGTTTACAGATCCTGGTGCCCGCCTATCGGCAGCAAGAACCGGGCTGATCGCTGGTGCGCTTGTCATCATCGCGATCGTGGCGCTTCTCGTCGGGTCCCGCTTTGCGCTGATGTTGCTGATCGGTCTGGGCTTCGGGGTCGTTCTGGAAGGGTTGCGCTTTGGCTTCGCGGGTCCATGGCGCGCCATGATCCTGCGCCGGGAACCGGCGGGTATCCTAGCGCAGCTTCTGTCTATCGCCGTCGTCGCCTGTGTCGCGTTTCCCCTCTTGGCCGCTCACCCTGGAGAGTTGACCGGTGCGCAGGCCCCCATCGGTTTTGCCATGATCGGCGGTGCATTCGTTTTTGGCGCGGCGATGCAGGTTGTGCTGGGCTGCGGGTCTGGGACGCTAGTCAACGCAGGGTCCGGCAACCCAGTTGGATTGCTTGCGTTGCCGTTCTTCGCACTTGGCAGCTTTGCGGGTGCGTATCACCTGATTTGGTGGACCAATCTGGGATCGATGCCCATCTTGACCTTACGGGGCACGCCGGGGCTGGCGATCACATTGGTCGGACTAGCTTTGGTCGCGGGTCTGTTGCTGTGGATAGGCAAGCCGGGATCGCGCAGGATATCGCGCCGGTATGTGTTTGCAGCGCTGGCCTTGGCTGGACTTGCTGTTGCGAACCTTGTGGTCGCGGGTCAGCCATGGGGCGTTGTCTATGGTCTTGGCCTTTGGGCGGCCAAAGGGGTTGCGGCGATGGGGGCCGATCTGTCCGGGTCCGCCTTCTACGCCGCTACTGGTTCGGTGGAACGTTTGAACGCCAGCGTTCTGACGGACTACACATCTTTGACTAACTTCGGGATGATCGCTGGTGCATTCGGTGTCGCTGCATGGCGCAGCGGAGGCATGTCGCAGCCGCTGCCCTCCTATCCGGCCCGGGCCTGGATTGCGACGATCATCGCAGGTGTGCTGCTGGGTTATTCGTCACGGCTAGCGTTCGGATGTAACGTCGGTGCGTTCTTCTCTGGCATAGCTACGGGCAGCTTGCATGGTTGGGTTTGGTTTGCGGCAGCTTTTGCCGGTGCATTCCTCGGGATTCGCATCCGCGCCGTCAGCGGTTTGGAGGCACGCAAATGACCCGCCTGTTCAACGGAGCGCTGGCAATGGCCGGGCTTGTGCTGATTGTCGGCCTCGACACACTGCGCAGCCCGCCGAACCCTTATCAGGCTCCCCCCATGCTTGCCCTGGGCTCCGGCCTGTCGACCTCAGGGGGGTTCTGCGGGGCTCTTCCGGACTAAGTGTTAGTCTTGGCATGTAGTGGCCGGGATGTCCCAGCGACCTGTCCAAACCTCAGGTTGTCTACCCATATTTGAACTTCCCCTGTCAATAGCATGCAAGTGATATGGCAAGCGATGGAAGTCGGGGCCAACTGTGTCTGACGATTGCAGCGAGTTTGTAATCTTGGAGTTTGCTGGCAATGCCATCCCGGAGGGAACGAGCTTGTTCATCGTCCACGCCAATTGATGCGTAGCCGGGGACGCTGTTTCGGGCATCTTCGTCTTGTTCGGTTCTCTTGTCGTAAAGCTGACTTGCCATCTGTTCGACTGTGAGCGGATAGCGTCCGGGAATGGCAACCGTTCCTTATGCAGTTGCTTTTCGACGTTCAGCTAGCGCGATCTTCTCCATGAAGCCACCTATTCCGCCAGCGTGCTTCCGCACCGCAGCGCGATAGTCACCGCCGAGGGGTGCACGTAGTTCGGTCTTGTTCTCGAGGTAAGGCCGTAGGTCCTCTGGTATGACGAGTCGTGCGAAATAGCGTCCGTCACGCTCCATAAAGTGTCGAAGTTCGCCCGCCATCATACACCGTTTTGTAACATCAAAACGGACAAAGCACCTTCAGGGCAAGTATCTTGTTCATTATCAAGGGGTTCAGATGGTGCTGTGAGAGAGGATTGAACTCTCGACCTCACCCTTACCAAGGGTGTGCTCTGCCACTGAGCTACCACAGCATCCGTTGCGGGGAATTAGCCGACCCTTGCGCGGGGTGCAAGCCCTCTCTGGACGGAAAATTGCGCAGCGGTTAGAAGAGTTGCATGACAGACAAATCCACACCCGATGCCGCCGCGCCGCGCAGCAAGCCTGCCGCCAAAGATGCCACCCGCGAAGACAGGCTGAAGGCCGCGCTGAAGGCGAACATGGCCAAGCGCAAGGCGCAGGCCAAGGCGCGCAGTACGGATAAGGACGTCTAGTCCTGCCATGCCCTGCGCGGCTGGACGTAGAGGGCGGGTCGCGGTAACACGGCATCCAACGCCGGCAGCAGGAAGGTCAGGTCCATGGATTCAATCGTCGTCAAGGGTGGCCGTCCGCTTCAGGGTCAGATCGCCATTGCAGGGGCCAAAAATGCTGCGCTCGCTCTTATGCCCGCAACGCTTCTGTCAGAGGAACCGCTGACGCTGACCAATGCGCCGCGCTTGTCCGATATCAAGACGATGACCGCTTTGCTGCAATCGCTGGGGGTCGAAGTGACGTCAATGCAAAACGGCAAGGTGCAGGTGCTGTCGAGCCACGACATGACATCTACCACGGCGGACTATGAAATCGTGCGCAAAATGCGGGCTTCCAACCTTGTGCTGGGCCCGCTGCTGGCGCGGCATCATCACGCGATTGTATCGCTGCCGGGTGGCTGTGCAATCGGTGCGAGGCCGATGGATATTCACGTCACAGCGTTGGAAGCGATGGGCGCGCAGATCGAATTGCGCGACGGTTATCTGCACGCCAAGGCCCCCGGCGGGCTGAAAGGCGCGCGGGTGCCGCTGCGCTTTGCCTCTGTCGGCGCGACCGAGAATATCCTGATGGCGGCGACTCTGGCCAAGGGCACGACCATTCTGGAAAACGCGGCGCGCGAGCCCGAGATCGTCGATCTGGCCCGCTGCCTGCGCAGCATGGGCGCACAGATCGAGGGCGAGGGCACCTCGACCATTACCATTCAGGGCGTTGACCGTTTGGGCGCTGCCACGCACCCGGTTGTTACCGACCGGATCGAACTTGGCACCTATATGCTGGCCCCTGTGTTCTGCGGCGGCGAGGTCGAATGCCTCGGCGGGCGTATGGACCTGGTCGAATCCTTTGCGGAACGGCTGGATGCGGCGGGCGTCGATGTGACGGAAACTCCGAATGGTCTGAGGGTAAAACGTCGCGGTGATCGTCCCCGCGCAGTTGACGTGGTGACCGAACCTTTCCCCGGCTTCCCGACCGATTTACAGGCGCAGATGATGGCGATGCTGTGCCTCGCCGAAGGTACGTCGGTGCTGGAAGAAAAAATCTTTGAGAACCGCTTTATGCACGCGCCAGAATTGGTGCGCATGGGCGCGAATATCGAGGTCCACGGCGGACGCGCCACGGTCCACGGTGTCGACAAGCTGAAAGGCGCGCCTGTCATGGCGACCGATCTACGCGCCAGCGTTTCGCTGATCCTTGCTGGCCTGGCGGCCGAGGGCGAGACAATCGTGAACCGCGTCTATCACCTTGATCGCGGGTACGAGCATGTTGAAGACAAGCTGAACGGCGTTGGTGCCCAGATCGAACGGGTGACCGGGGTATGACCGAAGACGCACGTTTTGAGGACGGGGCTGACAAGCCACTGGCGCTGATGGCGCGCGACGCCGAGGATTTGCAGGTCATTTCCGCGCTGGCGCAGGATGCGGTATTTCCCGCGTCCGAAATGCGCTGGACCCCGGCGGACCGCCGCTTTGCGGTCCTGTTGAACCGCTTTCGCTGGGAAGATGCGGCCAAGGCCCACGGCCGCCGCGACTTTGAACGAGTGCAGTCAGTTTTGCTGTTCGAAGACGTCTTGGGCGTACGCTCGCAAGGCGTGCCCAAGGGCGACGCCGACACTATCCTGTCGCTGCTGGCAATCGAGTTTCGCCCTGGGATCGACGGCACGGGCGAGTTCGTCATGACCCTAGCCGGCGATGGCGTGATTTCGTGTTCTGTCGAGGCGCTGGAAGTCGTGCTGCGCGATGTGACGCGGCCCTATATCGCACCGTCACGCAAGGCTCCGCAACATCCGGACTGATTGCCCAATTGCGGTCACGCGTTACATGCCTAAGGCGGGAGTTTTTCTGGCCAATGAAGGCCAGGCCCACCAAGGATATTAGACATGCCACAGTTTCTGGACGCGCAAAGCGCTGATTTCGAGGCGCAGTTTCAGGCGCTGCTGAGTGCCAAGCGTGAGGATAGCCCCGACGTCGATGACGCAGTGGCGGCGATCATTGCTGACGTGCGGTGCAGGGGGGATCAGGCGCTGATCGACCTGACGGCGAAGTTTGACCGCCTGACCCTGACGGCGGACAAACTGCGCATTTCCAGCGCAGAGATCGATGCTGCCTGCGCCGAAGTCAGTGTGGAAGACCGCGCTGCGCTGGAACTGGCTGCAACGCGCATCCGCGCCTATCACGCGCGGCAGATGCCTGAAAATGAGCAGTGGACCGATGACGCAGGCGCAAGCCTTGGCTGGCGCTGGACGCCGGTGTCGGCGGCGGGGTTATATGTTCCAGGCGGGCTGGCGTCATATCCGTCGTCTGTTTTGATGAATGCGATTCCGGCCAAAGTGGCTGGCGTGGCGCGGCTGGCGATGGTCGTGCCAACGCCGGACGGGGTTTTGAACCCGCTGGTGTTGCTGGCGGCGCGCATTGCGGGTGTGGACGAGATTTACCGCGTTGGCGGCGCGCAGGCGATTGCGGCGCTGGCGTATGGCACAGACACGATCGCGCCGGTGGACAAGATCACCGGGCCGGGCAATGCCTATGTCGCGGCAGCAAAGCGGCGGGTTTTTGGTAAGGTCGGCATCGATATGATCGCGGGCCCGTCGGAAATCCTTGTGATCGCTGATGCGGACAACGATCCCGATTGGATAGCGCTGGATTTGCTGAGCCAAGCAGAGCATGACGAAAGCGCCCAGTCGGTCCTGATCACGACTGATGCGGCCTTTGGCCGGGCGGTAGCTGATGCAGTCGATGCGCGGCTGCAAACGCTGGAACGGCGCAAGATTGCCGGGGCCAGTTGGCGCGATTTCGGCGCGATCATCACCGTGCCTGATCTGGACACCGCAGTTGCGCTGTCGGACCGGATCGCGCCCGAACATCTTGAACTGTGTGTCGCGAACGCAGAGGCGCTGAGCGAACGGGTTGCCCACGCCGGGGCCATTTTTATCGGGAACTGGACGCCAGAGGCGATTGGTGACTACATTGGGGGGCCGAACCATGTGCTGCCTACTGCGCGGTCGGCGCGGTTCTCTAGCGGGTTATCGGTCATGGATTTTGTCAAGCGCACCACATTGGCCCGGATGACACCGGACGCCTTGTCCGCCGTCGGTCCCGCCGCCGTGCGATTGGCGCAGTCCGAAAGCCTGCAGGCGCACGGGCTTTCGGTACAGGCCCGCCTTGATCGTTTGAACCGATCATGAGCCGCATCGTCGATATTGTACTGGATGACACCGGCCTGCCGGCACCCAGCCCGGAAATCGAGCAGGAACGGCGCGTCGCGATCTTTGATCTGCTGGAAGACAACAGCTTTGTCCTGCCCACGCGTGAAGACCGCAGCGTTCCGCCGGGCCCTTACAGGTTAGATCTGTCGATCCGCGAACGGCTTCTTGTCTTTGACATTGCCGACGCCAAGTTGGGCGAGGCGGGGGCGTTTCATCTGTCCCTTGGCCCGTTCCGGCAGGTGGTGAAAGATTATTTCCAGATCTGCGAAAGCTATTTCGACGCAGTTAAGACCATGCCCCCCAGCCAGATCGAGACGATCGATATGGCCAGGCGCGGCATCCACAACGAGGGTGCGAGGGTGTTGCAGGAGCGGCTGGAGGGTAAGGCTGAGGTTGATATTGATACGGCGCGCCGCTTGTTCACCTTGATCTGTGTATTGCACTTTGGCGGATGACAGCGGGCATAAGGCGGTAGCTTTGCCACAGTCCGTCCTGTTCTGCTGCGACCACAATGCCGTCCGCTCTCCCATGGCCGAAGGGATCATGAAGAAGCTTTATGGCACGAGGGCTTATATCCAGTCCGTCGGTGTCAACAACGACATGGAAATCGATGGCTTTGCCGTCACCGTATGCGCTGAGATTGGCGTTGCGCTGGAACGGCACCGTTCGCGCAGCTTTGATGAAATGGAGCAATGGGGCGATGATCTTTCGTCCTTCGATCTTGTGTTGGCCCTATCCCCGGCCAGTCAGCGCCGCGCGCTGGATCTGACTCATTTCTATCATCTCGAAGTTGAATACTGGCCAATTCTGGACCCCACCGGGATGGTTGACCAACGCGATGGGCGGCTGGCGCTGTACCGTCAGACACGCGATCAGATCATCGCGCGGCTGACCGAGCGCTTTGGCCCGCCGCCGGCGGATTAGGGGCCGATGTCTGGACCGATGCGTAAACAAGCAAGCGCTATAACCCTGTTATGATCGCCTATTCTGGCTTGTGGGTCGCGGCCTTTTTGGCTGCGACCGTCCTGCCGATGCAGTCGGAGGCTGTGCTGGCAGGCCTTCTGCTCGCGGGGAATCATAACCCTGTGATGTTGATCCTTGTGGCAACCTTCGGCAATGTTTTGGGGTCGCTGGTGAATTGGGTGCTGGGGCGGTCCATTTTGCGCTGGAAGGATGCCCGGTGGTTTCCGGCCAATGATCGGCAGTTGGACCGCGCGCAGAGCTGGTATCGCCGCTATGGCCGCTGGTCCCTACTGGGCAGTTGGTTGCCCGTGGTCGGTGATCCGCTGACGCTGGTCGCTGGCGCGATGCGCGAACCACTGATCCCATTCCTGCTGCTGGTAACTTGCGCGAAGGGGCTACGCTACGTCGTGCTGGCGGGGCTGGTTTTGGCATGGGTTTAGCGTGACCCATGCGGGCTGCGGCGCTTCAGCACGCGCTTTACCCAGTTGCAGCGCCTAGCAGGCCCCCTAAATTCCCATTTCATGTTCAGTTTTTCGCCTAGGCCGCGGGTTAGGGGGGCGGGGGCCGACTTTTACGCTTGAAAATCTTGGGAATGAGGCGCATTTACACGCCGCAGCCGCATTTGCGCGGCACCATTTTAGACAGGAGACCACATGGCCAAGGATGAACTTCTCGAATTTCCGGGCGTCGTGAAGGAACTGCTGCCGAATGCGACATTCCGGGTCGAGTTGGAAAACGGCCATGAGATAATCGCGCATACGGCTGGCAAGATGCGTAAGAATCGCATCCGTGTCCTCGCTGGCGACAAGGTGCAGGTCGAAATGACCCCCTACGATCTGACCAAGGGTCGGATTAACTATCGCTTCAAATAACCAAGGGCGCGGTGTCGCGCCTTTGCGGGCTTGCGGTTTGCATAGCAAGCCGCGACCGACACCCTGCGCACGATCCGGGGTGCTGACATGACTGAAAAAATGAAACTGATCCTCGGCTCTGGCTCGCCGCGACGGCTGGAGCTGCTGGCGCAAATCGGTGTCATTCCCGACGCAGTGTCCCCGCCCGACATCAACGAGGATGTGGCCAAGGTCGAGCTTCCTCGCGATTACGTCAAACGAATCGCGGCTGAGAAAAGCGCCGCTGTCATCGCAGGTCCCAATGATATCGTATTGGTCGCCGACACGACCGTCGCACTGGGTCGCCGGATTATGGGCAAGCCCGTGGACTCAGCCGAGGCGCGCGCCTTTCTGGCGCTGCTGTCGGGCCGGCGTCACAAGGTCATCACAGCCGTTGTTGTAAAGCGCGGCGACCTCACCTGGGCGCGCGACGTGCAGACGACGGTGATGATGAAGCGCTTATCCTCGCGCGAAATCGACAGCTATATTGCCAGCGACGACTGGCGCGGCAAGGCGGGTGGCTATGCCATTCAAGGCCCCGCCAGTGCCTTTATTCCATGGATTAACGGCAGCTTTACCGGCGTCGTCGGGCTGCCGCTGGCCGAAACCGCAACCCTCTTGGCCGCCGCAGGCTATCCAATATACGGAGTCCACGCATGAAGGGCCGCACCATTATTCTTGACGATCTTAACGGGATCGAAGCTGCCGCACTGCTGGTCGATGGTCAGTTGGACGACTTGCTGGTTGATGCGCCCGATGCGCCGCGCCCTGGCGCGATCTATCGCGGTATCTGCGATCGTCCGCTGAAAGGGCAGGGGGGCATGATGCTGCGCCTGCCAGAGGGCGGCACAGCCTTTTTGCGGGTGGGCAAGGGCCTGCGCCCAGGTCAGCCTATGCTGGTGCAGGTCACCGGCTACGCCGAGGACGGCAAGGCTGTGCCTGTCACCGACCGCGTGCTGTTCAAAAGCCGCTATGCGATTGTGACGCCAGGTAAGCCCGGCCTGAACATTAGTCGCCAGATCACTGACGACGACCAACGCGACGCGCTTTTGGTGATCGCCAACGCCGCCTTTGAGGCGGGCCATGACACCGGACTAATTCTGCGTTCCTCTTGCGCATTTGCGGCAGAGGATGACATCACTGAGGACATCATTGCCATGCAGGACCTTGCCGCCGCCATAATGGCAGAGGCGGAGGGGACGGAGCCAGAGGCCCTGACCGAAGGCGACGGCCCGCACGCGCTGGCGTGGCGCGAATGGGTCATCCCCGCAGAGGTAGTGACCGAGCCTGGCGGTTTTGACCGCCTTGGCGTGCTGGACCAGATCGACGACATACTCCGGCCCCGCATTCCCCTGGCCGAAGGCACGATGTACGTCGAAGCGACCCGCGCCCTTGTAGCCGTCGATGTAAACACGGGCGGCGATACCTCGCCTGCTGCTGCGCTCAAGGTGAACCTGGCTGCGGCACGCGTGCTGCCCCGCGCCCTGCGCCTGCGCGGCTTTGGCGGGCAGATCGCCGTCGATTTCGCACCTATGTCCAAGGCGCACCGCAAACAGGTCGAACAATCCCTGCGCGCTGCGTTCCGCGCCGATGCCGTCGAAACCTCGCTGGTTGGCTGGACCACGATGGGACTGTTCGAATTGCAGCGCAAGCGCGAGCGTCTGCCGTGGAAGGGGCTGCCCGGATGAGCTGCCCGATTTGCGAACGTGACACCGATCCTCAGTATCGCCCGTTCTGCTCGAAGCGCTGCTCTGACGTCGATCTGGCCAAGTGGCTGACGGGTTCCTACGCCATTCCCGCAGCCCCTGAAGAGCAGGCCGATGATGATCATTTTCAAGACCTCGAAAAACCGCACTGAATTCATACAAATCCCTCTGGACACCCCCGCTTAGCTGACCTAGAACGCCGCTACCCGATGGCCTTGGCCATCCCGGTGCCCGGGTAGCTCAGGGGTAGAGCAGTGGATTGAAAATCCTCGTGTCGGTGGTTCGATTCCGCCCCTGGGCACCATTTTAGTTAAGTAAGTCAATCGCTTAGCCATCACACACTTTTTAGTTCCTGCGTTGCACACTCATCGCACAGTTTTTCGTGTGTTGGTGGGTAGTTTGATGGGCAGATTTGCTGTGTTTAACACAGTGCTTTGAATCGCTGTGTTAACACTGCAAACCCAACACAGTGTTTGCCCCATAGTTTTTGCGTGCATTGCTGAAAACACAGCGTTGCTGAACACTTTTGTTCCGTAAGGTTAAGTAAGATCACACAGCGTCCCAACGCCTCAACATCCAGTACCACTGTTCTGGATCAGCCATGATCCGCGCAGATAGGCTGTCATTGAAAGCTTGGGTCATTGTAATGCTGTCGGTGTGTGGGATTGGGGCTTCGAAATACACGTTGAACGCGTTCCCGTCTTCAGTGCGGATACCATAGGCTGGTATCATGGGTAGGTCGTATTTGAGTGCAAGCTGGGCCGCAGAGAGAGACGTAAGAGCATCATGCCCAAGGAAAGGTATTCGCACACCTTCCGAATACTTCTCATCTAATAAGATTGAGATAATACCGCCGCCCCGCAAATGGCGCACAAGAGCCTTGGTTCCCACGCGGCCAGTTGCCAAAATAGGCTTTCCCCCTGCTTCAATCCCCGCAAAAATGCGGCGTTCGTAATGGCGGTTCTTGTTCGGTCGATACACAGCTCCGCTTTCAAGCCCCTGCATTTTGATAACTGCGCGAACAGCTTCCCACTGGCCAAAATGACCAGAAACGATGATCGCGCCTTTGCCGGCCGCGTGAGCTTCTTTCAGGGCAACAAGACCGGAGCCTGAGGCGTTGAATTTATGGTGTTGGGTTTGAAATTCCACATCGTGATAAATTTCAAAAAGTGTTCGCCCCATATGCTTGCCCATTTCTTGTCCAAGCTTAGCGCGCGCACCACGCTTCATATCGGGAAAAACCCGTTTGGCTTCACGGTCAAACCGGCGTCTTGCTGGCGGAAACCAACGCATAATCACACCGAATGTCGTTCCTAACCCACGTGACCGCAAATCAAAGGCACGCCATCGAAGAACAGTCAAAGCCGACCACAAAGGGAAGTATCTGACGTGATGTAAAACTGATTTTAGAGATGTGGAAAGCATGGCTCTATATGAACGGCTTAAACGGCAATACCAATTGAAAACACAGTAAGCTCAACACAGCAAATGAACTTGCTCTTCCAACACACTAACTCAACACATTCTTCCACCACAGTGTTTCAGGTTGTTGCCAAGAACACTGTTTTATCGGTCAGTGGCGTTGCGAACTTGATCGTAGCTTCAGCACTGACTGTATTCGTTGTTTGCTGCCGAGTTTTGGTTGGCCCTTGTCATGCGGGCATTGCTTTATGCTATCGGCCCTAAGCGGACCTTGGATTCAAACATCAAGTGCAACGGTTAATTTGAAGGCCGCGATTTCGTCGGCCATGGCTTCAGCGGGTGTTCTCCATCCGAGGGTTTTTCTCGGACG